>Ga0209064_1000247_pt1 | contig 126756 bp, 98 predicted proteins | sample Inofromicrocosms_FD_187498 | JGI IMG/M metagenome (GOLD analysis project Ga0209064, IMG submission 187498) | Mouse cecum microbial communities from Vienna, Austria - Inoculum for glucosamine and mucus D2O microcosms (SPAdes) (version 2) | ecosystem: Host-associated > Mammals > Digestive system...
GGATATTTTGACCAATAAAAAACGCCCCTGAAAAGAGGCGTTTCGTATTATTTATTAGCTAATTATGTGATTATCAAGTGTATACCTATTTACCGATGCAGAAGCGGGTGAAGATGGTTGTGAGGATTTCTGGGGTGGTTATGGTGCCGGTTATGGTGCCGAGGTGGTGGATGGTTTCGCGGAGGTCTTGGACGATGAAGTCGCCTGAGAGTCCGGTGTGAAGGCCGTCTATCACGCGGGTTATCGAGGTCTGGGCTGAGACGAGGGCTTCATAATGTCGTGCGTTTGTAACGATGACATCGGCGTTGTCTATGAGGTTTGCGCCTGAAACTTCGTGCAGCAACGATTGCAGCCGGTCGATGTTCTGCCCGGTATGGGCCGATATAAATATGGTTGATGCCGACCGGGGGATGGTTGCCGAGATGGCGGTGGTAATTTTGTCTTGGTCGACTGATGTGATGTCGATTTTGTTGACTGCGACAATGAGGGCGGTGTCGGGCGAGAGGCGCGAGGTGATTTCTGATGAAAGTTGACCGAGGTCGGCAAAATCAGGTGGCAGTACCCATATAATGATGCGTGCTTGCGATATTTTGTCGAGGGTGCGTCCAATTCCGAGTGCTTCTACTTCATCGGCGGGTGTGTTGCGCAGTCCGGCGGTGTCGATAAAGCGGTAAAGGATGCAGTTGATTTCGATGGTGTCCTCGATGGTGTCTCTTGTTGTTCCGGGGATGTTGCTGACGATGGCGCGGTTGTCTTGCAGCAATGCGTTTAACAGTGTCGATTTGCCGGCATTGGGTTCTCCGACGATTGCGACCGGTATGCCGTCTTTAATTGCCTGTCCGGTTGAGAATGACGAGGCAAGACGTGTGACAAGCCGTAGTATCTCGTCGGCTGTCTCGATGAGTTTTTCTCTTGAGGCGAATTCTACATCTTCTTCTGAGAAATCCAGTTCAAGTTCAAGGAGCGATGCGAGGTCCAAAAGCTGGTTGCGGAGTGTTTCCAGCACTTTGGAGAAGTCGCCGCGCATCTGACTGGCTGCGAGACGGTGGGCGTTTTTCGACGAGGCGGCTATGACGTCGGCCACGGCTTCGGCTTCGGCAAGGTCAAGACGCCCGGAGGCAAATGCTCGGCGTGTAAATTCGCCCGGTTCGGCCAACCGGCATCCGCGGTCTATCAGTATTTTTATGAGCCGCGACTGTATCCATCGCGATCCGTGAACCGAAATTTCTACTACGTCTTCTCCTGTAAACGAGCGTGGTGAGCGATACACGGTCGCTACGGCTTGGTCAAGCGGGGGCTCGCCGGGTGCTGCATCGGGGTCGATGATGTTTCCCAAATGTGCGGTGTGGCTTTGTGCCGAAGCAAGGCTTTTCCCTTCCCACACGGAGTCGGCAATATCAATCGCTCTTGAACCCGAGATGCGCACGACGGCTATGCCGCCGATGCCGGGAGGGGTTGAAATAGCGCAGATGGTTGAGTCAGATAAGGAGAGGGGAGAGGCTGTTACGGGCGTATCGTGCTCCACAAGTGAAAATTTTTCTGAGATTCGACAGTTGATTCAATATCATCGGGGAGAGTGTAGAAGAAGTCATAGCCGGTTATTTCTTCAATTTCATCGATTGTTACGGCGGCGGCTTGCATTCCTCCCGGTACTTTGCCGTTGGGCATGATAAATCCTATTCCGCGGGGCGGATTGGCATAGGGTGAAATGATTGCTTTAAAAAAGCGACGGGGCACATAGATGTGCGGGTCGCCGATGTATTCAATCGGTGTTTCATCATATATCGGGCCGCAGACGATGTATATCACGCTGTCAGCCTGTGCCCACACTCGGCATTTTTCTTCCAGTTTTTTCCATGAGCCGGAATTCAGTGACTTGGCCTGCGGGCAGATATTGGTCATATAAAAGGTTTCCTGCATGGCCTCTTTGTCCCATTTCATGTCTCCTGCCGGAGCCATGTGTCCGCGGTCATATCCTGAATAGTTGTAGTCGTAAGGTTCGGCGCATCCTGCAACGCTTTCGTCGCAGTAAAATTTGCGGGCGCGAGGTTCTGTACCTTCGGTTTCCTCTCCGGTGAGTTCCCACGAGACCCAGTTGGGGATGTGGAGCGATGGGTTAAACGACACATCCATGCCTTTGTAGTGTATGAGTTCCGACTCGACACTTTCGGGTGTCTTTACCTCCATAAGGTTGCCAAATTCGCCACTGACGATGCCGGTATTGTCTGTGGCATGGCAGCATGTCACACTGATGACGAATGCGGTAATCGGGATAAGTGAAAATAGGCTGTATTTAGACTTCGAGTTCATTAATGAATGCTGATTGTTACAAGTCGATAGTGTTGATTATTCGGGCTATGTCGGCTGCGTCTTTGACCGAAGTGCCGGTCGCAACAGGCAGGCTGACTATCTGTTCGGCGAGAGTTTCGGTTACGGGTAAATCGCCGTGGCGCAGCTGGCCGTGATAGCAGGGTTGCCGGTGGGGCGGAACGGCGTAATGGATGTCGGTCCCAACGCCGGCTTCGGCAAGTTTCCGAATCATTTCGTCCCGTTTCCCGCAGGTAACACGGATTACATACTGGTGCCATACGTTGTCAATGACTGCTTGAGTCATCGTGGGTGTAATCACTGAGGGGTGATTGATTGTGCGGTGATAGGCGAGCGCGCGGGCAAAACGGTCGGCATTTTCTTCGTCGGTATGGCTGAGCTTTACTCTCAACATTGCTGCTTGAATCGGGTCCATGCGGCAATTGAAACCTGCATAAATATTGTGATAGCGCCGGTCGCTGCCATAGTTGGCAAGCGCGCGGACTGCTTGTGCCAAATCTTGTTCATGGGTTGCTACGGCACCGGCATCGCCCAATGCTCCGACATTTTTTGTGGGATAAAAGCTGAAGCCTCCCGCATCGCCGAGAGCCCCGGCCCGGTCGCTGCCATATAGGCCGCCGGTTGTCGCACGGGCACCGATAGCTTGTGCTGTGTCCTCGATAACCTTCAGGCTGTGCCGTCGGGCGATGTCGGCAAGACGATTGTCCCATGCTACGCGGCCATATAGATGAACGGTCATGATTCCGCGAGTCCGGGTGGTTATCGCTTGTTCGATTAATGAAGTATCAATGTTCATCGTGTCATAGCCGGCATCCACGAGGACCGGGGCCAGTCCCGCGTCGGTTATGGCGAGTATCGAGGCGATGTAAGTGTTGGCCGAAACGATGATTTCATCTCCCGGCATCATTATCCCGAGTTCAACATAGGCTCGGAGAATCAGACGGAGTGCGTCAAGACCGTTGCTGACGGCAATGACGTGAGGCACCCGCAGCAGATTGCTTAATTCATGTTCAAAAGCCTCGACTTCAGAGCCGCCCACATAACGTCCCGATTTTATGACACGGGTAGCCGCGGCGATAAGCTCGTCACGGTAAGGCTCGTTTACTTTCCCAAGGTCAAGAAATGGATAACGCATCAGTCAGTATGTCAAAATCCGTTTTTACCTGCGATTCGTTTAAATTCTTCAAAATCACGCACATAATCGTCCTCGCTATAAGGTGTGGATGTTATGACCATGCACACGCTTCCCGAGGCAAAATTGTCAAGTGTGCGCCAGTATCCCGGTGGAATGTAAAGCGCTTTATACGGCCGGTTGAGCGTGTAGGTACGCCAGTCTTCGCCGTCAAACAGATTGACATTAAAACTGCCGCTGGTGGCGATAACAAATTCCTTTCCCTCGTGGTGGGAGTGTCCTCCGCGTTCCTCGCCGGCCGGCACGTCATAGGTCCAGTATACCCGGGCGATGTCAAATGGTACCTGATCTTTGTTTTGTACAAAAGTCAGATTTCCACGGGGGTCGTAGATGCGGGGAAGGTCATATATTCCGGGTCGTAATTTCTCCATGTTTTTTATAAAATGTTATACGGGTATCACCATCATCGGTATGTCGGCATGGAACAGGAGCCGGTGGGCGAGACCCGGATTGAACAACCGGGCAAAGACGTTCTTTTTGCGATTGGGAACCGTGATGAGGTCTATCGGGTTGCCGTTGCCGAGATTGTTGAAGTCATCGATGACATTGTCAAGGGTCAGTGATGCTGTGTCAAACGTGTATCCGGCATAGTGCTCTTTACAGTAGTCCAGCAGCCGTCTTAGCGTTTCCTGATTTCCATGCGGGTTCTTTTTTGACGGAATTGATACGAGTGTGACATGTAAATTTTTGAGAGGGAACAAGCGATAGAGGGCGTCGAGGGCCAGAATATCCTCTTGGTCAAGGCTGCTGAAAAGCACGACGCGCCTGAGCTGTTCAATTTCATTAAGATGAGTCGATTCCGGAACGGTAAAGACCGGGAATCGGGTTGTGTCAAGAACTTCGGCTGTGACGCTTCCGATTAAATCTCGTTCCTTTTTGCCTGCACCGCGCGTTCCCATGACTATGAACATCGGTTTGATTTCCTTGGCCATTATGTCGATTACATCCTCCGGGATGCCTTCCCGTATTTCGGTGGTGAATTTAACCGCAGGAATTATTCCGGTTTTAATCTTTTCCCTGATGGAAAGCGTGAACTTTTTCATCATTAATCCGACCTCTGTTTCAATCGTCTTGTCTTCCTCGGCTTCGGCGACGATATCGTCGTCAAAAGTAAGGGAATCTGACAATTGTATGGCTGTCGACAAAGAGGGGTCGATATAAGTGTTAAGGATGCGGACCGACGCGCAGTGTTCAGCCGCAATGTGAAATGCGATGTCACAGGCAAGTGCCGAGTAGGCTGAAAAGTCAACCGGCACAAGTATGGTAGGTTGTTTCCCTTCAGAATCGGCCGGAGAACCATTGGTAAAGATGTCGAGATTCTCGATTATGCGCAATGCAAGCGGCAGGTCCGTCTCGTGGATGCGCACTCTGACACCCGATGAGACAACCGGTTGTGACAAGTTCACATTCTGAAGAACGGTTTCCACACCTTCGCTTTCAAGCACCGCTTTCAAGGCTTGGGCTTTGTCGTAAGTGTGGATTGCAACGGTAATAAGTCTTGATTCTTCGGCCATAACAGTGTAAGGATTCTATGTTAAAAACAGAAAGACATCAGCGGTTTTTTACCCATAGAGGGGAAACCCGATATGCCTTTCTGCTATGTTTTTTAGATACAAAACAAGTGGCGGTCACGCCTCCTCCTTCGTCTCTTCGAGGATTTCTACAGCCATATCATAGATTGTGGTGTCATCCAAAACCACAATGCCACCGTCGGGTCCCGGCTCAATGTGAACTCCACAGTTCTTGCCAAACTCGTAATTACTGCCACCAAAATAGTTGCGCACCGTCTGGGCTGTAATGTTCAGCTTGTCAGCAATCTGGCGAATCGAGCCGTCGGGGAGGCTGTCCTTGATGCGGCGGAGGTCGTTGAAGGTGATAGTTTTAGTCATGATACTATGTTTTTGGGGGTTAATAATTGATTTTATTTTTGATGGTTATAAATTTAGAACTAAATTTTTACTTAAACAAATAATTGAGCCAAAAACTTACAGTGTTTTATAACATTATTTTACGACGATAGCCGTATTCGAGTTATAATGGGCTGTATATTAGGGATGTAGGTCGGAATTTAAATTTTCTCGACTGCGTTGCTGTCAATCCATGCGCGATGGGTGTTGTCGATTTCCACGTCATACCAAGTGGACGTGACCGAATCGGCTGTCGTGGTTCTTACGGAATCAAGAATCTTTACCTTTGTCCCTTCGTGCAGAAGCATTGCTTCCTGATTGCGGTCATGAGGGATGCGCGGAACCGTTGACAGGATCGTTGACGGGACAGTAATGACTGCGGCATCGTCGGCAAGAGATAATGCCGCAGAGCGGAATGCGAAAAAGATGAAAATGCCTGTGCCGATAAGGGTGACTATACTGCCGAAGAACCCTGTTTTGCGCAATGGCACACTCGATGAGAATACATACAGTGCCACTCCGCTTACAGTAAGCACAAAGAGTCCGAAAGCGAGCCATGCCCATGTGTCTGACTTGGCCTTGTTGGATGCCGCGTCAAGGGCATTGCCGATAAATGTGCCTCTTTCTCCTATACGGTCGATAATTCGTTCATTTACAAAATCGAGGTTGTCGCGAGTGTCGGCACTTGTCGGGTCCAGACGCAGTGACCGCTCGTAGGCTACGATAGCTTTTCCCGGTTGTCCGAGGCGGTAATAACAGTTCCCGAGATTGTAATAGAGGGTGGCCGATGTTCCTTCTTCGGCTATGACCTTGTTATAAAGTGACGCGGCCATGTCGAAGTCATCGGCCATGTAGGCTGAATCGGCTTGCTCGATGAGTGTTGATGCCCCCGCAGTCAGGATTGACGCGGTTATTACTAATATGCTGATAAAAAATTGTTTCATAATCTTAATTCAGTTTGCAATTCTCCATCCGGTTTATCGCCTCGACACCTTGGTTGTAGACACGGTCTACCTGCGACGAGCTGTCAGGGGTATATCGGGCCATTTCGCATTCGTCAAGTACAGCTATAAGGCTGTCGGTCACCTCGGCCGGGTATCCTTTATCGCTGAGTCGGCTGACAATGTTGTCTCGCGACAGTTGGGATACGGGGATTGACAGCTTGTCGGAAAGATAACCCCACACAGCGCGTAGCATCTCCTCATAAAATTTGTCGGCATCACCGGCATTCATGAATCCTGCGGCTGCTTTCAGTCTCTTGCGGGCGATCTTGTTGGCTTTAGACTGGCGGCGTCCGGTTATATCGGCATGAAGCCGGGCATTGCGGCCATAGATATATATGGCTGCGATGAGGCCGATAATTAGAATCGCGTACAGAATCCAGTAATAGGTTTTCAATACTGTCGGCTTGTGATTGCGGGCGAGACCCTTGTCTCCCTGATGGATGTGGCGGATGTCGGTGTTTTTGGCCTCGATGTCTTTTTTCTCGGTAGTGGACGGAGTCGAAACGCCTTTGGCCACTTTGAGATTGTAGGACGGCGTGGTCAATGTCACATATTGTTTGGTAGACGGGTCAAAGTACACAAACTTGTCGCTCCCTATCGTAAAATCTCCTACACTTTGCGGGACAAACGTATATTCCACCGTCATACTTCCGGTAACATCGTTGCCTTGTACTTCGGCTTGAATATCGCTCTTGGGAGTATATTGTTCAAATTCACTGGGAAAGTCAATAACCGGTTCTTTGACATACTTGATGTTTCCCGTGCCTGATATTGTATAGATGAGAGTGGCCGGGTCATTGGTGCGGAATGAGTTTCCCACCAGTTTTGAATCGATTGAGAAACGGCCCACGGCACCGAAAAATCCGTCGGGTTGTGGGGTGGGGAGGGGGAGAATGTTTATCGACGCGCTGTTGGAGCTCACCTTGATTTTTGCCTCGCGCGGCTGACGTACTTGGAACAATCCCATGTTCACGTTGTCATATTGCACCACCGAGATGTCATAGTTGCCCGAATTGATTGTCAGTTTGCCTGATTGCTGAGGGAATATGATGCATTTTTTGAGCAACGCAGTCATGTACTCCTGACCGTTGTAGGTTTCAATTTCGTTAAGAGACGGCTGGAGGTCTACTTCCTGAATGAGAAATCCGTCAAAGCTCGGCTGTTTGGTCGGCATGAACGACGAGATGGAATATTTTGTATAGAGCTTTATGGTACAGGCAATCGCCTCCTGCTCGTAGGCTGATGGGCGTGACAGGATGATGCGCACAAACACGTCGTTGGCGTTGACCTGTCGGCCTGCCGCCTGCGTGTCGGGATCATCGATAGTGACGGGACGTTGCGACGCCGGTTTGTCACGGTCGGCGCGCGGCATGACTGTAAATGTCATCTGCTTGGTTGACATCTGTTTCCCGTCGACCACCACTGTAGCTGCCGGGATGGTATAAGTCCCGGCTTCTCCGGCGCGGTAAAAATAGGTAAATTCCACCGTGGAACTTGACGAGGCTTTACCGTTGATAATCTGATAGGACTGCGATGTCGAAGTCGACGGGCCGTAAAGCAGGGTGCATCCTGTTATAGGCTGCACCTTTATGTTGTTGCTGTGGCCGTCGGTCAGTTTGAACGTAATCGGGAATTTGTCCCCTTCATATACGCCACGGGGCGGTTTGACCGTGAATGTTGTCTCGGCAAATGCCCCTGACAGCGTCATGGCCATTAAAAATGTCAGTATGATTCGTTTCAGTGTCATAGTTCTATATTGTAATAGGTGAAACGTGTCGTGACATGTCGTCTGTCATGACATATATTATATTTTCGTCAGGTTCTCTGATAATCCCGGGCCTTTTCTCAGATTTTGGCTTGACTGACGGCCGTGAGTCTTTGGGTGAAGATTTCTCTACATCGAGAGTCACACCTGCCGGCGTGAATGCAAACCGTCTCTGCACACGCCGATGCGAAAAGAAAAACGAGTCACCGCTGCTGCGATAATCGGGCGCGATACCGTAGCAGCCCGCCTCGATTTTAATCTTGCCGGAGCGTGTGGGAGTGAGGACATAACGCTCGATAATCCATATTCCGTATACCGTTCCGTCGATAACCTCCTCTCCGATGTGCTCGGGGCCGGTCGGGACACGTTCGATATTGCAGTTTTTTGCAGCCGGATAACGGTAAGCGGTATAATCGTCAAGCATCCATCTTGAGAAGAGAAGGACTGACAGCGTGACCGGTTCTCCGACTGCGGCATGTTGGGCCGACAGATCCAGTTTCATGAATATGTCACCCTGCGCCGGAGTCGAGTTGTCAGCGTCTGTGACAGTAATCAGTCCGCTGTTGGATTTGAACTTGTCGTTCCCTAATTTTGTCGTAGCCGGATTTACGGTATATCGTCCCGTCTTGTCGGCACGGTAGGTGTAGACATACCTGCTGTATCTGACATAGTCGGTATCAGTCCACGGGTTGCGGGAATATCTCACTTCGCTTTGCGGCTCAGCCACGGCGAGCAGTGAGCAACCCTTGGGTGATGCAACCTCAATTGAAGGGATGGTCTCGGTATGTGATACGACTTGGTAGGCAATCTGAAACACTTCCCCGACGCATACCTCGCTATTGGGAATCTGCATGGTTATAGGTGACTCGTTGGCCGAGGCACTGAATCCGGCGATTCCCAATATCATGGTTAATATTATCGAAAGGTGTTTCATATAATCTTTTTTCCAAGTTACCAAGGGTTGGTCACGGCACGACGGGAAGGCGCTCCGTTTTTGCGCTTTTCAGCATTGACGCGGGCACGGGTCGCATTTTCCTCGTTCTCCATCGTTTTCAGGATTTTTTGAGCATTTTCAGGACTGATTCCTCCCTGCTGTTGCTGTTGAGGCTGTTGTTTTTGATCCTGAGGTTGCTGCTGCTGTTGCTGCTGGTCTTGGTCTTTGTTCTGCTCGTCCTTGTTTTGGTCCTTGTTCTGGTCTTTATTTTGGTCGTTTTTATCTTGATTTTTGTTTTGTTCCTGATCTTTGTTCTGATCTTGATTCTGCTGGTTTTGGTCTTGGTTCTGGTCTTGGTTCTGCTGTTCTTCAAGACGTTTTTGGGCCAGTCGCAGATTTTCGCGGGCATGGTCGTTGTCAGGGTTGCGACGCAAGGCGTTCTTGTAGTTGTCTATCGCTTGGGCATAGTTTTGCTCGTTGAATGCGAGGTTGCCCATGTTGTAGAAAGATTTTTCAGCAATGGAGATGTTCTCGGCATCGCGGGCAAGGCCCTGCAATATCGAAACAGCCTCTTTGGCGGTTTCTCCCGTGGCGTTTCCTTGGCGCAGAAGCGATGCTGCGAGATTGAACCGGGCAATTTCGTTCATTGCGTTTTCTTCAAGGGCCTTGCGGTAGGCGACCTCGGCCTCTGCAAATCGCTCGTCGCGATAAAGATTGTTGCCGTCTACGATGTAATTGCGCTCGTGTCGTGTCGATTCAGCCTTACCGGCTGCCTGAACAGCGGGTATGGCGATTACACATGCCAGCAGGTAGGTTGCAATCTTTTTCATTTTTCCTGTTCTCCTTTCTTGTTAGAGAAGAATTCATATTGCTTGAGCCACGATATTTTGCGGGTGACAACGAAACAGTCCGCTACAAGGAGTATCAGCGCTATCCATGCCACGACGGGGAACTGCTCGGACTGGGGCGAGAATGTCTTGCGCTCATATTCGGTCTTGGAAAGAGTGTCGAGTTTTGTGTCAATATCGGTGACAGCTGACGACGATGCTCCGTTGACATATATGCCGTCACCGGCATGTGCGATTTCCTGAGCTGTTTTTTCGTCGAGGTGAGTCACAACTTCGTTGCCGGTGTCATCGGTCATGTAACGGTTGTTTCCAAGCGGGATGCGGGCGCCGCGCGGTGTTCCCAGTCCGATTACATCGACCTGTATCCCGGCGTTTGCAGCCTGTTTGGCCGCTTCGACGGCATTGTCTTCAAAGTTCTCGCCGTCAGTAATGACGATAATTGCTTTTTGAAATTTATCATCAGGGGTAAAGGAGTTCATTGCCATGTCAAGGGCCGCCCCGATAGCGGTTCCCTGAGTCGGGACCATATCGGTAGTGATACCGTTGAGAAACATTTTGGCCGATATGTAATCCGATGTAATCGGGAGCTGAGTGTAAGCGTCGCCGGCAAATACGATTAGACCGACTTTGTCATCAGTCATTTTGTCGATGAGTTTTTCGAGAACATGCTTGGCGCGTTGCAGGCGGCTCAGTCCCCGGTCATCGTCGGTCGACGAGGCGAGCATTGAATTGGAAACGTCAAGGCATATCATCACTTCGATACCTCTCGTGGTCTTGGTCTCGGCTGCATCGTCGTCCAGTCCGCCGGTCGCGCGGGGGCGGGCGATAAGTATGACAAGGACTGCCAAGATGACAAGGGCAAATGATATTTTGACCCAAGGCATGTATTTTGACATTTCAGGCATCAGGTGGGCCAGTACATCGGGACGGCCATACTTGGCTATCTTGCGCCGACGGGCAAATCGCGCGAGCAGAAAAATTCCCGCAGCCGCCGGTACCAGTAGCAGCAGATATAAGAATATAGGGTTGGCAAAGCTGATCATGACGTTCTGTTTTTAAGGGATTGAACGCAATATTGTGTATCGCAATACAATTATGAGGCTGAAAAGCGCAAGGGCGGCTATTCCCCACGGCATGTAATCGTCTTCAGTGCTTGTAAAATCGCGAGTGTCCATTTTGGTCGTTTCGAGTTTGTCGATTTCGGCAAAAATTTCGGATAGTACGTTGTTGCCGGTCGCACGGAAATATTTGCCGCCGGTTGTCTCGGCAATGTTGCGGAGTGTCGCCTCGTCAATGACGACGGGAAGGTTGACATATTCGATGCGTCCAAACATATTTTCCTGAGGGTAGGGGGCGGTGCCGTTGGTGCCGATGCCGATAGTGTAGACCTTTATGCCCATCTGCTTGGCAATTTCGGCGGCGGTCATCGGTGCGACGTTGCCGGTGTTGTTGGAACCGTCAGTGAGCAGGATGATGCTTTTGGATTTGGCTTTGCCGTCCTTGATGCGGTTGATGGATGTGGCGAGGCCGTCACCGATAGCGGTGCCGTCCTGAAGCATCCCCATTTTAATATCGTTGATATAGTTGGCGATAACCGAGCGGTCGGTTGTCATCGGGATGGCAGTGAAGCTCTCGGCGGCGAAGATTACCACTCCGATATTGTCGCCGTCGCGCCCGGAAACGAATTTTGCCGCCACGTCCTTGGCTGCCTCAAAGCGGTCAGGCTTGAAGTCACGGGCGAGCATACTGGTCGAGATGTCGAGCGCGAGAACGATGTCGGTTCCTTCGACCGTCGACGTGTGCCATGAGTCTCGGGTCTGAGGCCGGGCGAGGATTATGATTATACACCCGATTACCCCGAGCTGCAAGACAAACAACAGGTGGGTCAGATATTCTTTCCACGAACGCGGAAGCCGGGCCACAGGCGCGGTCGTCGACACCTCCATCGAGGCGTAGAGATTGCGCCGTTTCCAGATGTACCACGCGATTAGCGGGATAAAGAGGAGAAAGAGCCACAGATAGGCGGGATGTGCGAGGAGCATGGCTACTGTTCTTTATTTACGGGTTGTTCAACATCATTGTTATCACTGTCAGTTTCCCCTTCTTCGGAATTCTCGGGGAGGGGAACAGGCTTGGTATCTTCGACAAACTGCATTGCCGAGTTGAATGCCTGTACGTTGTCGTCGGGGAGCGGGCGCACTTTGGCAAATTTTACAAAGTCGGCGATTTCAAGCACGCGGTGCATGTAGCGCCGCGGCAGGCGGGTTTCTTCGTTATGTTCAAGCGAGTGGAGAATCTGAGTGGATGTCATCTCCATAGCGTTTATGCCGAAACGGCGCTGGAGATAGTTGCGCAGAATATCGGTCAGGCGCGTGTAGTATTCTTTTTCACGTCCTTGCTCGCACAGTTTTTCCTCACGCAGCATAGTCAGGCTGCCGACAGCCTCGTCATAGGGAGACACAGGGTTGATTTTCGGCCCTTCCGCTACGTTCTTTTTGCGTGTAAAGTACCAGATGCCCCATGCTGCAAGTGCCACGATTGCGATAACGGCAAGAATCCACAACCCGTAATCAACAATAAAATCGGGGAGATAATCTATAAATTTGCGGTCGACATCGCTGATGTCGGCATAGTCGTGGATTGTCTGCAACGTGTCGACAGGAACGGGGAGCACTTTCAGTACAAGACGGTTGGAAGCGATGGTCTCGCCCGAAGCCACATATTTTATAGGATTGAGACGGTAAACGCCCGAGTCAAACGATTGCAGCATCAGGGTGCGGTTGATTTCTATGCGCCCGGGTGATACAGTTGTCGTGTCATCTTTCACTGTTTCACGAATCTCGACATTGCCACATATCGAGTCGGCCGGAATCAGCAGTTGTCCGGCCGGGTTCTCGTCGGTGACAAGCTGGATGTGCAACGGGGTGATTTTGCCCATCAGCACATAGACTGAGTCCATCGACGTGGTGAGTGTCGTGTTGCCGCCGCTGGCAGAAACAGCCGAAACTGCCGCAAGCAGTAGAACTAACGTTATGTATATGCGGCTTAAATATCTCATATCTCTTTGTCCTATATAGTTAAAACGGTTGACGCTTATCTGACTCCCCTGTTTTTGAACAATGCCATCAACGATTGCACAAAGTCCTCGTCGGTAGCGATTGACGCAAAATCAACCCGGCAGTGGCGCAGTGTCTCGGTCATCGCCTGCTGACGTTCATACCACCATTTGTTGTAAGTCTTCCTGACCTTTGACGATGATGTGTCAATCCATCGGCTAGCACCGGTTTCAAGGTCGGTGACTCGCATGAAACCGACATCGGGTAACGATGCGTCGCGCTTGTCATAAACCTGAACGGCTATTATGTCGTGCCGGTTACAAGCAATGGTAAGTTGCTTGGAATAGTCGTGGCTGTCAATGAAGTCGGAAATCAGGAATGTCGTGCAGCGTTTTTTCAGCGCGTCGGTGAAATACCGCAGAACGACTGATATGTCGGTGCCGTGGCTCTCGGGGGTAAAATCAAGTAATTCGCGTATAATCAGCAGGATGTGTTTTTTGCCTTTCTTCGGAGGAATGAATTTCTCGATTTTGTCAGAGAAGAATATGACTCCGATTTTGTCATTGTTGGTGATGGCCGAATAGGCGAGAGTTGCCGCAATCTCGGCAATCATTTCGCGTTTTTCCTCTCCGACTGCGCCGAAAAGACGGCTTCGCGACACATCGACGAGCAGCATTACGGTCAACTCGCGTTCTTCCTCATAGACTTTTACATAAGGGTGGTTGTGACGCGCCGTCACGTTCCAGTCGATGTCGCGCACATCGTCGCCATACTGGTATTCGCGCACCTCCGAGAAAGTCATGCCGCGACCCTTGAAGGCCGTGTGATACTCTCCCGCAAATATGTTTTGTGAAAGTCCGCGGGTCTTGATATCAATTTTTCTTACTCGTTTAAGCAGTTCGTTTGCTTCCATTTGGGGATGTGGTGCTTTCAGTTGACGTTGCTGAGGGGAGATTATAATTACATTTTTATGATAAACAAGCCGGAGTGACAGAAAGATACACGGGAATAAGTAAAAAATCAGATTTTTTAGTATCCCCTGTATCCGGACTGTCTTAAAAGGGGGTATTTATCAGGGCACTTCGACCTTGTCGAGGATTTCCGAGATGATTTCGTCGGTAGTGATGTTATTGGCCTCGGCTTCGTAGGTCAGGCCGATGCGGTGACGGAGCACATCGTGGCACACGGCGCGCACGTCTTCGGGGATGACGTAGCCTCGGCCGCGAAGGAACGCATAGGCGCGGGATGCACGGGCAAGACCGATAGACGCACGGGGAGAGGCTCCGAATGCAATCATGCTGCCGAGGTCGCGCAGGTTGTAGTCGCCGGGATTACGGGTGGCAAATACGATGTCGACAATATAGCGTTCGATTTTTTCATCAAGATAAATCTGCTCGACGATTTTTTGTACTTCGACGATTTCTTCGGGCCGCAACAGCGGTTCCACATGTTCGCGGGTGCCGTTGATGTTCTGTCGCACGATGATTTTTTCTTCCTCCTTGGTGGGGTAACCGATGATGACTTTCAGCAGGAAACGGTCAACCTGAGCCTCGGGGAGGGGATAGGTGCCTTCTTGCTCGATGGGGTTTTGCGTAGCCATTACAAGGAAAGGCTCGTCGAGGCGGAAGGTGTGGTCGCCGATGGTGACCTGACGTTCCTGCATCGCTTCAAGCAGCGCACTCTGCACCTTGGCAGGGGCGCGGTTGATTTCGTCGGCGAGAACGAAGTTGGCAAAGATGGGGCCGCGCTTGATCTGGAACTGCTCTTTCTGGACGCTGTAGATCATTGTTCCTATAACGTCGGCGGGAAGAAGGTCGGGGGTGAACTGGATGCGGCTGTACTTGGCATCGATAATCTGAGCCAAAGTCTTTATGGCAAGGGTCTTTGCAAGACCGGGAACACCTTCGAGCAAAACATGCCCGTTGGCGAGCAGCGCGATAAGCAGTGAGTCTACAAGGTGTTTCTGACCCACGATTGTGCGGTCCATGCCCCGGGTAACGAGGCTGACAAAGTCACTTTTGCCGGCGACAAGCTCGTTGAGTTGTCTGATATTTACCGATTCGCTCATAATAAATATAAATACAGGTATATTCTATTTTTTGATGTATCGTGAGGGTGGGACAAACCGGCCGCTGTCGCTTACAGGGGGCGGTTTGACAATACAAAATTATATATTACAACAATTAAAGTGTGAAAAAGGTGTGTTAATTTTATCTATTTTAGTTTAACGATATAAACATTTAGCTTAATTTGGATATTTTTTCAAAATTTCCGCCTCAAGCGCGCGGGCCTTTTTGACACTTTCGGGGTTGTTGGCATCGATATTGTACTTGGATGCGTCGGGGATGGTCAATACCATACCGGCGTTTATGCGGTTGGGATTGCCGATTTTGGCGCTGTTTTCGTTATAGATGTAGACCCAAAAGCATTTGTTGCCGTAATGTTTGCTCGCCATATTGGTTATGAGATAGCCGCGCTTGACGGTGTCGGTCACTGGAGCCTTTGTTGCAGGAGCCGGTGCGGCCTGCTGTTCCGGCTTTTTTTCAGGTTCGGCTTTAGCTTCATCCTCGGTTTGGGATGTTCCTTCTGGTTTTGCCGGACTTTCTTCAGGAATGGCGGCTTGGGCAACCGAGTCAAGTGCCATCGCCTCGTTAAGGAGAGCGGCGACAACCTCGGGGTCGGCCTCCTCGTCGTCAGCTTCGACCGATTCGGTAAGTGAGTTGCCGACGATTCCTTTGTGTTGCATAATCTGGTCGATATAGAAATATGCGGCACATGCTCCGAGCGCGAAACCTATTATAATTCCGGCAATAAAGCCGAAACCGAATCCTCCACGGCTTTCCGACGACTCGTCTTCCTTTTCATCGGCAGTTTCATTAGCGTTGTTGGCGGCATACTCGATAGTCGGAGATTTCACGGCCGGGTTCTGTCGATTTTGATTCACAAATTCCTCGGGGTCTTCCTCGATCGGCTTGATGACGGGCGCGACAGGACTGGCCGGCTGTTCTACCGTGGACATAGTCGGAGTGACGTTGTTATTCGGCTCTTTTTCAGTGGCTTCAGTCGGTGCGGGTGGCTCAGTTCCCTTGGCCGGCGTGTTGACATCGTTGTCTTCTTCTTTTTCTGTAGTACGCTCCTCGACGACTACATCTTCTTCGGGCGTTTGGGGTAATGCTTCAGGTTCGGCCTCCTCTATTTCCTCGGTAACAGCGGCTGATGCGATTGCTTTTTCAGCAGCGGAAGGGGCGGGGTTGAAACCGTCGAGCATTTCGTCAGTGACACCCGTGTTGATTTCTTCGGCCTGAAACGGGGCAAACGGAGCGTTCACCGTGTCGGCAAGGTCTCGGTCCGGGATAAAGTCGACGCATTCTTCCTCGCTTTTTATCGGGGTGAATGTGCCAAGTCCCTTAATGCGCACTGTTTCTCCTTTTTCAAGGGCTTCGGTTAGTGTGTCAAAAAAACCTTTGATGAAGGTTTCGGCACTCTCGCTTGAAACCGATGTGAGTCGCGACACGTTCTCGGCAAGCTGATGAAACGTTATTTTGTTATTCATAGAACGAGGTGTCAGTTGTTAAGTTTTTTACGGAGAACTACGCTCGGGCGGAAAGTCATCTCGATTTTCGGGGGATAGAGTATGCGGCGGCCGGTTTCGGCATCGGTCTCAATCCGCTCGTCAGTTTTTTCAGCCTTGAATGTGCCGAATCCGGGGATGGCTATTGAATCGAGGTCGGCACCGGATTCTTTGAACGCCGTGCTCAGTCCGTCGGCAAGTGTAGCCACCTGCGACGGTTCGCGGTTAAGCCTCTTGGCGAGGCGTGAAAGGAATGTCTTGTTATCCATAAGTCGAAATCATTGTCAGTCAATCAGCAAGTCGCGTATCTCATAGCGCGGACGCTGTTTTACTTCTATAAATATCTTGCCGATGTATTCTCCTACTATTCCTATCCCCATCAGAATCAGGCTTCCGAGAAACCAGATGGAGAGCATGAGCGAGGCCCATCCCGGCTCGATAAATTCGTTGAAAAAGTAGGATATGAAGACGTAGGTGGCGACGGCGATGTCAAGAAGGAGGAAAACCAGTCCGACAAGGAAAATTATTCTCATCGGTTTGGCCGAAAACGACGTTATGCCGTCGATAGAGAAACTGAGCATCTTGCTCAACGGGTATTTTGATTCACCCGCTGCACGGGCGGCGCGTTTGTAACCCACGGTGTCCCAGTCGAGACCTATCTGAGGTATTATTCCGCGCAGAAACAGGTTTGATTCCCCGTAACGCCCAAGCATCTTTAACGCGCGGGCGCTCATGAGCCGGTAGTCGGCATGGTCGTAGATGGTTTCGAGGCCCATCTTTTTTTGGAAAGAATAGAATCCGTGGGCAGTCGTGCGTTTGAACCAAGTGTCGGTCTCGCGGCTGCTGCGCACGCCGTAGACAATCTCTTTCCCGTGGTTGAATTTCTCGACCATCTCGATTATCGCGTCGGGGTCATCCTGAAGGTCGGCATCTATTGAGATTGCAGCGTCGCAGATGTCGGCTACCGTCATCAATCCTGCGAGGAGGACGTTCTGGTGGCCTCGGTTATGGGCGAGTGACAATCCCTTGAAACGGGGATTTCCGCTATGCAGGTTCTCGATTATTTCCCATGTCCTGTCACGGCTGCCGTCGTTGCAGAACAATATAAAACTCTCACCCGATGCGATTCCTTTATCTTGCATGCGGTCAAGGATTTCGAGCAGTTTAGGCGCGGTTATGGGAAGCACCTCTTGCTCGTTGTAACATGGAACGACGATTGCTATTACGGGTAACATGGCTGACAGTGTGTAAAGTAAATTGAGTCAGAATAGCCGGGTGCGGCTATTCTGACTCGATGTTTTTAATAGTTTCGTGCGAATATCACTCTTTGGGCCGAAGGCTTGCCGGTGACCATGCAGACACCGGGAGTCTTGTCGCCGTCGAGAGGGATGCAGCGGATGGTCGCCTTGGTTTCTTCCTTGACCTTCTCCTCGGTTTCGGTTGTGCCGTCCCAGTGGGCGAGGATGAAACCGCCTTTTTCGATTTCGACCTTGAACTCGTCGTATGTATCGACTGTGCGGATCATCGAGTCGCGATATTGGACAGCTTTCTGAAGGATGTTGGCCTGAATGTCTTCGAGCAGACCCTTGATATATTCAGCGATGCCGTCGAGGGGTGCGACATGCTTTTCGAGAGTGTCGCGGCGCATGACTTCGACTGTGCCGTTCTCGATGTCGCGGGCACCGATGGCGAGTCGCACCGGAACTCCCTTGACCTCGTAGTCGGCAAATTTGAATCCCGGGCGTTTGTTCTCGGCATCGTCATATTTGACGCTGATGCCGAGCGCGCGGAGCTCGCTGACGATGGGGGCGACTCGTGCCGAGATTTCGGCAAGCTGTTCGCTGTTCTTGTAAATCGGTATGATGACAACTTGGATGGGGGCGAGGTGGGGCGGGAGCACGAGGCCGTTGTCATCGGAATGGGTCATGATGAGCGCGCCCATCAGTCGGGTGGAAACACCCCAAGAGTTGGCCCACACATATTCGGGTTTGTTCTCCTTGTTGACAAATGTCACGTCAAAAGCCTTGGCGAAGTTTTGGCCGAGGTTGTGGCTCGTTCCTGCCTGAAGGGCCTTGCCGTCCTGCATCATGGCCTCGATGGTATAGGTGTTGAGTGCGCCTGCAAAACGCTCGTTGGCGGTCTTGACACCGATAATTACGGGCATTGCCATATAGTCGCGGGCAAATTGCGCGTAGAGGTTGATCATCTGCACGGTTCGGGTCTCTGACTCCTCTGCGGTAGCGTGGGCGCAATGGCCTTCCTGCCACAGGAACTCGGCGGTGCGGAGGAACATGCGGGTGCGCATTTCCCAGCGCATTACGTTGGCCCATTGGTTGCACAGCACGGGAAGGTCGCGATAGCTGTGAATCCAGTTCTTATATGTGCCCCAGATAATGGTCTCGGATGTGGGACGCACGATGAGTTCTTCTTCCAGCCGGGCTTCGGGGTCAACGATTACGCCATTGCCGTTGGGGTCGTTTTTAAGACGGTAGTGGGTAACGACGGCACACTCCTTGGCGAAACCCTCGACATGTTCTGCTTCGCGGCATAGGAACGACTTGGGGATGAGGAGCGGAAAATAGGCGTTCTGTACACCGGTCTCTTTAAACATTAGGTCGAGCTGCTGCTGCATCTTCTCCCAAATTGCGTAACCGTAGGGTTTGATAACCATGCAGCCGCGCACAGCCGACTGCTCGGCCAGATCAGCCTTTACCACGAGTTCGTTGTACCATTGCGAGTAATTGTCACTTCGCTTGGTGAGATCTTTAAGTTCTTTAGCCATTTTTTATCGTTATACTATATTTGTTGTCAGTGTAATGGATGATTTATCTGATGAGGTTTTTGTGGGCCGTTTCTATTAGTTTCGGACCCGGTATCACATATATTTCGATGCGGCGGTTCTGTGCCCTTCCTTTACGGGTCGTGTTCGGCTCTATCGGGTCGGTGTCGCCAAATTCGTAGGGAATCACAATCTGGTCTTCGCTGATGTTGTCGAGCAGCCAGTCATAGATGGAGCTGTTGCGGCGGTGGGCGAGGTCCATGTTGTATTTCGGCGTCCCGGTATTGTCAGTATGAACCCCGTAGACTATTTTAAACATTTCGGGGTCTTTCATCAGTCCCAGCAGCGGGTTTAGCCTTGCCGACGCATAGGGGGACAGCAAGGTGTCGTTGGGCAGGAAAAGCTCGTCGGTCGGGATTGTTATCAGCATGACTTCGTCGTCGCGGAGCATGTCAACGATATATTTCTTGGCCGCGAAGTCTTTCGCCAGTCTGTTCATATAGCGTTTGACGGCTGCTTTTTCGCCGTTGCCCACGGCGGGGGTTTCAAGGTTGCTGTCCAGATCCATGTCCATGAAAACAGCCTCGTCATATCCCTTGTAGGGGTCGACATATTTGTCTTTCGCTCCTGCGGGGATGGCGGCAGCGGCAATGAGGGCCAGTGTAATGAGAATCTGTTTCATGAAAAAATTATTTGAAAAACGGTTATTCCTGCTTAAAGCGATTGCTCATAGTTGAGCTCGGCCATGACGAGGACCTCGACGTCGGCTTGGTCAATCTGAGCGTCAGAGTCACGGGCAAGCATTTTCTTTACATACTTTACAAGCGCGTCAACGTTGACCTCCTCGTCATCGGCCTCGGTGTCGATTTCAAGCAAGCCGTTGTCCTCATACCAGTCCCATATCATGTCGATGATATTGAGCAGCTCGTCTTCGTCATATTGTTTCCCGCTCCCGGCTATCGAGGCGTTCATCGCGGCTATTGCCTGTTTTTCGTCAAATTCGTTCATGTTTCAGTCTATAATTGGGTTATGCCTTCGGGCAGCGACATGTAGATGATTTTTTTCTCAGTGTCGATTTCCTCAATCAGCTCGTCGGCGACAGGAATGAAGATTTCATTGCCGTCATTAGTATTAACAACGAAAAGCACGTTTTCGGTCGAGTCGTTATAGTCGACGACCTTTCCGATTGTGTCACGGCGGTCGTCGACAATGGTGTATCCGATTAGGTCTTCGGCATAAAATCCGTCCTCGTCTTCGTCTTCAATATCGTCCACATCGTCGCGGAGGAGGTAAATGGGGTGATTGGAAAGAGTGGCGACCGCTGTCTCGTTGTTGATTCCGGCGATGGATAGCAGCACTGTGTCAGTGCTTTTGGGCCTCACGCTCTCGATGAAGAACGGGACATAGATGCCGTCGATATCGGTGACGACACACTTGATTCGGGCCAAATCTGCGTCAAGGTCGAGGGTCGCAGCTATTTCGCCGTTAATGCCGTGGGGTTTGTTAAACTTTCCGGCAAGGATTATCTCGTCGTCGGTAATCATTTTTTCTTTTTCTTTTTGCCTGAAGATGGAGCCTGAACAACCTGAAACTCGTGAAGGTGTGTGGTTTCCGGGTCAAGGCGTATCGCCCCGTGGGAATATTCGGCCAAGTCCTTGAATATTTTGGCATCGTCGACACCGTCCTTGTTGATGGCCAGCATGAGTTTCTTCATGTGGTTGGCAAGCAATAGAATGAGTTCGTTGCGTTCCTCGCCTTCCTCCATCCCGGCGGCGCGTGTAATCATCATTTCGAGGTCTTTGCCATAGTGACGGTAGCGGATGTGGTTGCCTGTATAAGGGATTTTTTCAGGGCGGGTCTCAAGCTCGTCAGGTTTTACCACCTCGCACGGGTAGTCGATGTCAAGCTTGAAGTCGCTCATAATGGCAAGGTGGTCCCAAAGTTTGTGGTTATAGTCCTCAGTGTCACGCAATGACGGGAACAGGTTTCCCATTGTCGCGATGATTGAGTGGGCGCAGCGGGTGCGCTCGTCTCGGTCTTCGATGGTGAGGCAGTGGTCTACCATCTGCTGTATATTGCGCCCATACTCGGGGAGTATCAGTTTCTTCAACTGGGTATTGTAGGTCAGCATGTTTGATTCACATTATTAAAACAATCGTCAAAGTTACAAATGTTTCGTTAAATATGCAAATCAATGTTTTTGAACACCCTCTTTGTTTTAGCCGGTGAATTTGATTATCTTTGCCGTTGTTTTATGAAAACTGTACTCTCCATATTGATAACCTGTCTCCCTGCTCTGGCTTTCGGTCAGGTGGCAGAGACGCCGCTCGGTCTTGACGACGGGGGCGGCGTGACTGTGCCGTCACAACCGTCGCATGGCGGGGGATTGCCCGCTGTTGTCGGTGACGATTTCAGTCCGGGGACGGTGAACCCTGTGTATATCAGCTCGCTTTCTCCGCAGGTGTTGCGCTATGACCCGTTTGTGTTTGCGGCCAACCCGCTGACGGTGAATGCCGTCGGGATAGCTCCTGTCGCTCGATGGGACGGCGGTATGTTTTACGCCTCCGGTTCCCGCGTGTCGCTGCCCGGCATGATGGGGCATGAAAGCGGTGCTCTCAATTTCATGCAAGAGCTCGGGCCGTTACGGGTTCATGCCGCAGCGGGGGCCGACAAATATGGCTACTTTGGCGGTCTTGCCACGACCTATTCGGTTTCGGGCGATGTCACATACACATTCAGTGACGTGCTTTCCCTGACTGTCTTCGGGTCATATTATTCGCGCAATCTGTTTCTTGGCGCGGCACAGGCGTCCTATGTCGGCACGGCGACCGTCGGGGCCTATTTCGGCATCAATTTCAGCGACCACTGGGGCGTGGATGTGGGCGCCCGGTCAGTCTATCAGCCGTGGAGACGCGGATGGGAGACGCGGCCGATTGTCGCGCCCTACTACAAGTTTGACAACGGCATGAAAATAGAGGTGGATGTCGGCGGAATATTGTATGAGACGTTAAAGAGCCGTGATTCCTATCGTGCCAATCCGACGATGGGGCCGCCTATCCCAATGGGGCCGCCGCCGGTGCGCCCGCATCCCTGATTATGTTGCGCAAGTTGCGGAAAAGTGGGTGTTGCAAAATTCGATAATTGCATCGAGATGTTTAGAGGTTGTTTAATAACAAATGTGAATCCAAAGCCCGTTTACGCGAGTCGGATTTTGACTTGAATCGAGGGAGCATAGCTGTAGCTATGTGACCGAGATTCAGGGCAAAAGGCGACCGTGAAAACGGGTGCGACAAAACATTTATAATAAACCGCCTCATGGTTAAATTTTGAAATTAATATCTAAATGAAATTACCTTATCCTCATGGCAGCCTCTTTCGTTACCTCGTCATTACACCTCGGTCACATAGCCACAGCTATGCTCCCTCGGTGTAATAACGAGTTAACTGAAAGATGCTACCACTTTGGGTTCACATTTGTTATTAAACAACCTCTTAGTCGACAAGCCTGTATTTTGAGGTCGATATTGCGTCGGAATCGGTGTCGGAAAGTAGAGGTTTAATGTAGTGCAATAGCAATCTGATAAGATTGCGTCCTTGAATAGCCGTAGGTTGCGCTTGCGCAACCTACGGCAGATTAACGGATTAAAAATAAATCTGTAAAGATTTTTCAATCACGTCGCATCATGAAAAATCTTTACAGATTTATTTTTTTATGATATGTTTCCGGGGGTTGCGAAACCGCAACCCCCGGCTATTCAAAGAATAATCCTTACGGATTAAATATTACTCGGGGCAAAACTCAGTTTTGCAATACCCTCTTTTTACCTTTCACTGTAATTTTAGAAAAGATACCCGAACCCAACGTTGAGATAGATGGGGTAGAGGTTGAAACTGACTGTCTTGAACGACGACTTGAAGATGTCGTTGCATCCCCATGTCAGATTGGCGTTCACAAGCAGATGGCGGTAGGCTGTCCATGCCACGCCTGTCTGCATTCCCCACTGGAAATGGCGCAATTCGCTGCCGAAATCGTAGGATGCTTTTGAATCATCCTCAAATACATATTTGTCACCTGTGGGATTTCCCTCTCTCAGGTAGCCGTCATAGACATATCCGTTAAAATCATTGCTGAAAGCATAGGCAAGATACGGGCCGAGGTTGATTTTCAGTCTCGGATGGGCGCGAAACACGGCTGTAACCGGGAATACGAGCTGCTGTGACTGATATTTGGTGTGGACACTGCCGGTCCATCGCCCGCTGAGTTTTTTCTGGTTGTCAAGAATTTCCATGCCGTAGTTCTTGACTCGGGCCTTTGTCTCCATGCCGCGGCTTTCAAGACGTACACCGACAGCGGCACCCCACACCTTGTCAGCGTCAAGCCATTTTGTCACCGTCGCTCCAATCTGGAGGTTCAGCTTGGGGTTATACGAGTCGATGTGGCGTATTTCGGCGGGCAGGGGAAGCGGGGAGGCACCGCCGATACTTGTTCCGGCGTTGACCTCGTATTCGAGTCCCATGCCCGACAGGAGGTTACTGTATTTATTGTTGCCGACGGCTGCCTGCATCGACATGAGGGAGCCAATCAGCAGCGCGCCTAAGCTTATGCTGAACTTTTTCATAATTCTCATCATCATCATCAATTGTCGGTTAAACATGTTATCAGCAGCTCGTCGACGCTGAGAGTGCTGCCGATTGCGCCACGGAAGTAGTCGCCGTCTTGGCTTGAACTCATCACCACTGTGATGCTGTAGCGTCCGGCAGCAAGCTTGTCCGGGTCGATAGTTTTGCCGTCGCGGAATCGGAAGGGAACAGTGAAATTGACCCATTCCTCGCTTGCTTGGCGGTCAGGGATTTCCGCCGTCGCGATAATGTTGGGATTGTCGGCGGCGAGCACGTTGGAGCCGTCGAGCCACTCCATGTCGGGAACCGATTCAAAAAGGACGGCATATATGTTGAACATGTCGACTTTTCCGGGCACGGGTACAAAGTTCCCGTCGGCGTCAGCCTCGCAATAAGTTTCCCCCGGGGTGTATTTGTAATATCCGCTGAATGTGGAGGGGATATTATAGAACGGGGTGCCGAAGTGGGTGGCCTGAAGCGGGTTTTTGAGGGCGTTGGTGCCGTCAAAGTTGCCGATAAAGAGGTTTCCGGCCGCGATGGGTTTGCCGACTCGGACACCGAAGCTGCCGGTGCTGCGGGTGACAAGGACGGCACACTTGCCGTTTACACCGCCGTCTCCCTGATAGGTGGGGAAGGTGTTGGGTGTGGAACCTTGCAGCGTCATCGAAAAAGCACTGTTGGCACTGGCCCAGACGAGGGTCTCGTTTCCTGCCGTGCCGGTCTCGTAGAACTCGTCATACTGGCATGTGCCGCCCAGCGCGCCGATCTGTCTCACATGCTCAAAGCCGTAATCGAGACTGATCGTGTTGTTGCGCTGCACCTCTACTGTGTAACGCTTGCTCCATTTGCCGTCCTGTGATGTGACGGTATAAGTCTGCGGGAAGACGAAGTTGAGCGTTGTGCCGCTTGCGGGACTGATGGTCGCGCCCGGTGTCAGTTCAAACTCGGGTGCGAGTGCCAGCAGCGAAACGTCGTTCTTGACAATCAGCACGACCTTGTCATTATCAATGCGCGGCGCGCGGTTCAGAACGTTGCCCGGAAGTATGACGGTGATGATGTCACACTCGGCATTCAGCGGCTCCTCCTGTATGCACCCTACTGCGCTCATGGCAATCAGGCACATTAGAAATATTCGGTAAATTGGTTTCATTATCTGTCGTGATTATATCTATTGTGATTATGCGTAAAACAAGGCACAAAGGTAGTTATTTTTCTCCGATTGGTGCTAAATATTGTTTAATTTTTTTGTATTTTGATAAAAATGTGTACCTTTGCCAAGACATTTCGCAAAATTATTTATTGATTTAAGAGTAAAATGAAAAAGAAGTTCACTTATCTATGTGCTATGGCCGGTGTGTTGTGCATGTTTACCTCTTGTAAAGACGATGACAAGCTCCCCGGCGAGAGTCTTGAAACCAAGACCTATACCGAGGCCGACGGTCTGACGCTTAATCTCGACAACGAGGCTGTGACCGGTCAGGTCGTGACATTTGCTCCCGATGCGACTGCCGGGTCTAAAGGTGTTATCACTATTGCAGGTGCGCCGCTTGACCTCAGTGCCATTATCGGTGGCATGATGTCTTACCGAGCTGACAATCAGCCTGCGTTTGCACTTCCCACCTCGTCAATAATCCCCGGTTCGGCTTCTGTTTCGTTTCCTGTAGACCTCGTCGGTTCTGCTGACAACTGCACTTTTGAGGGAACCGCTACTGCCGATTACTGCACATTTGAATATTCTGGCAACGTCACCAAGGAGACAATGTCACTTAACATCAGCAAAATCGCCCTCAAGAACACTTCGATGGCCGGAACTTATGCATTTCCCGAGCTTTATGAGGATGATGGCTGGGACGGTGTAGAGCCCAAAATGGATAATATAATAAGAATGAATTGGCAATCTACAAAGGGATTGCCGATTGATATTTGGGGAAGTGGGGTTCCGACGGAATATCCGGCATGGTTTGTATTGAGAAAGACAGTACTTCAACTGTCTTTCCCGGATCCCTCTAATCCCGATGGAGAGACGGTTCCGTCCATTGTTGCTCTCTATAATGTTTTGAAAAGTGTTACTCTTGGCGCTGACGGTAGCGTGACTGCGAAATATGTAGACACCAAAGACCTTACAGGCACAGTGATAGAATCGCCTAAAGGTTTTGCCCGTTATGTCGTTGAAAGCGATAACACTCTGCGTCTTTATATTGATCCTGCAGCCATTATCAAGTCTACTGTCGCTATGGCATCGAAGTCATCGCGTGCTCTTGATATTAATGCCTTGATTGAAGGTCTGATGACTCAGGTGGTTCCCATGCTTGCCAATGGTATCCCTGTGACCTATGGCCAATGCATTGGCGAGGATTTCCAACCTCGTGAAGATTTCAATGCGACCAGTTTCTATCTTGGTACAGACGTGTTGCTCCCCATCCTCAAGGTGTTAGCTCCTGTTTTGTCGGATGAGGATGTCGTCAATATGATAATAGAGCTTGCAAAAAGCGATGAAAACATGGCTGGGATGGCAGACGCTTTTCTCCCGGGTATCCTTGCCGGACTTCCCGAGGTGATTGAAACTACCTCGGTAATCGAACTTGGTATCAACCTCGCAAAGGCTGAATAAGATAGCGAATACCTGACAGAATTTTTGGCCCGGAAAGTCTTGACATTAGGCTCTCCGGGCCAAAATTGTTTTTAGAGGGCGTTTCATAACAAATGTTAATCCAAAGTGGTAGCATCTTTCAGTTAACTCGTCATTACACAGAGGGAGCATAGCTGTAGCTATGTGACCGAAGTGTAATGACGAGGTAACGAAAGAGGCTGCCATGAGGATGATGTAACTTCATTCAGATATTAATTTCAAAATTTCGCCATTAGACTGTTTGATATAAATGCTTTTGTCGCACCCGTTTTCACGGTCGCCTTTTGCCCTGAATCTCGGTCACATAGCTACAGCTATGCTCCTTCGATTCATGACAAAATCCGACGCGTGAAAACGAGCTTTGGATTTAATATTTGTTATGAAACGCCCTCTTAACGCGCCGTTATTTTGAATAGTGATTTAAAAGCACTATCTTTGTGACATGCTACTTGATTTGAACAAAGATTTTTATTGCGGACTGACCCCCGTGTCGCGTATCGACTCGGGGACAGTGCCGTTTCGTGAAGTCTACAAGGGTCGTGACTCTGTTGCGGATGCCGACGTGATGATTATTGTCTACGACCGTGACATGGCCGCGCTTGACAATGACGGAGAGATTGCCGAGTTCAAACTGCGCAATTCTTTGCATTGCGACGTGTTTCCCAAGCCGGTGCAGCACCGGAAGATTACCCGTGATGACCGACCACTGGAGTTCATGACGCTGCCGTGGCTTGACTGTAAGTCGCTGCGCGAGCATGTGGAGGCCGAAGGGGTGTTGCGGTGGGACATTGCCATGCCGCTGTTTCACCGTGTACTCCACGGGGTGCATGAAATCGCTACTGTTACCGGTGGCGGCCATTATGACCTGAATCCCGATAATATATATATCAGGCGAGACGGCGATGAGATGTTGCATCCTGTTATATGCAGCCTTTTCAAGGCCGGAGCCGAGGCTGATGCCGGAGTGGCTGCGCCTGTCGACGGGGAGAATGCGTTTTACCGCGCCCCTGAGAATTTCGAGGGTGCTTATTCCGGGCGTTCCGACGTGTTTTCGCTCGCCATGCTGCTGCTTTACATGCTTCAGGGAAGTTACCCGTTCAAAGAGCGGTTTGACTCCGCGGGACTGACGGTGGTGGACTTTGAGGCGAAATATGTCGACATGCTTTCGACCAAAACTCCGCGCATCGACATTCTCGGTGCCTTCAAGGGCGTGATTTCCCGGTGTCTCTCGGTGGCGCCGGCAATGCGTCCCGAGTCGGTAGCCGAGTTTGCGTCGCATGTCGGCGCGGTTATAGAGCGTGAAGGGATGAAACCCTACACGCCGATTGAATATTCCTCACAATGTGGCAATGAGGATGACGACCGTCCTCCTATGGAACCCGAGCCTGAGCCTGTCGGAAAGCCCGAACGGCGCAACGGCGAGGATGACCGACGGCCTGAGCCTCGCGCTCCTCACCGCCGTGATGACGACCGAAAGGCCAATATAGAGATTGTGCGGGTTGATGGGAACGGGTTCAAGGATGTGGCCGGAATGGAGGAGCTGAAGACGAAGTTCAACCGCAACTTCATCTCGATTGTGCGCAATCCCGAGCTTGCCAAGAAATTCCTCATCGCCCCGCCCAACGGCATCTTGCTGTGGGGGCCTCCCGGCAACGGGAAAACCTTCATCTCGCGCAAACTGGCCGAGGAGAGCGGGTTGCTGTACACCCTCGTCAACCCGAGCGACCTCGGAAGCATTTATGTCCACGGTACGCAGGGAATGATCGGAGACCTCTTTGCCCGGTGTGAGAAGATGGCCGCCAAGGAGAAGACCGGGGTGTTGCTGTGTCTTGAAGAATTTGACACGCTTGTGCCCAACCGTGCCTCGCAGGGGACCAACAACCGCAGCGACGAAGTGGCCGAGTTTCTGACGCGGCTCAACAACTGTGCCGAGAAGGGTGTTTACGTCATCGCCACGACCAACCGCATCGACGCAATCGACCCGGCGATCATGCGCAAGGGACGCATGGACGAGGTATATTATGTCGGACTGCCTGACGCGCGGGTGCGCAGCGAGCTGTTTCAGCTCGAAGTCGACAAGCGTCCTCACGACAGTATCGACTACGGCCGCCTTGCCGAAATGACCGAAGGTTATACCTCGGGCGATATCAGTTTCCTTGTCAAGGAGGCTGCGAGAAAGAGTTTCGAGGCCACACTCGCGCAGCACTCGGGCGAGCCGCTCGGCATAGCGCAGTCGCTGCTTGAGGAGACCATCAAGGAGCATCCCTCGTCGGTAACGTCGACCGAGCGTCACAATTATGAGAAACTGCGGGACTCCTACGGCCACAACAGGCAGGCTACAGTGCCTGTCGGGTTCAGAAAAGGCTGACACTGATAAAATAAGCGGTCAGTTGGCATCAACGACTCGCAATTAATAATTTTAAAACCCTAAAAAGACTATGAACGTAAAAAACATTGACGCGCACATGTTGCGCGACCTCCTCGACGAGGCTCGCATCAGCACTAAGAAAGACGATGACGGCGATCTGATGACCATCCTTGCCGCTGACGAAGATTTCCCCCACGACGTTATCCTGTGGTACATGCTCGACGGGAACTGGTTGACAATCATCGCCCGCTCGTTTGAGTTCAAACTGGACGATCCCGTTACCGTGGCCAACGACTATAACCGCGGTCATCGCGGCGTGGCATGTATCGGCGAGCCTGACAACGGAACCATCTACTTCAAGCTTGGTTTCCTTCTTGACGAGGAAGTATCGACGACCTATATCCTCGAAAACTGCATCAAGTTCGGCACCAGCTGCTCGTGGCGTTCATTCTGCGACATCTATCAGGGAAAGTAATATTTTTTAGATGATAATGTGAGCCGCCGGAGAATTCAGGCGGCTCACAACTGATATATAGCAGCGAGTTGTGATAACCTATGCCGACATCCTCCTCCCGGTCCCCATACAAGGGGCGTTTACCTACGCGATACCACCCGCGCTTGAGGGTCGTGTCGAGGTGGGGCGAAGGGTTATTGTGCCGTTTGGGCGCAAGAAGTTCTACACTGGAATCGTGACCGGTGTGTCACCGCGCAGGCCCGAGGGCGGTTATGAAGTCAAGGAAATTTTGATGCTGCTCGACGAGCGGCCCGTCGTGCGTCACCCGCAGCTAAAGTTCTGGAACTGGATTGCGGAGTATTACCTCTGCTCGCCGGGGGACGTCTACAAGGCCGCGGTGCCGTCGGGACTGAAGGTTGAAAGTGAGACTTTTGTCGAGCCGTGCCGCGACTGGGAGGAAGATGCCGCCGACCGCCTCGGCGAAAGGGAGGCTGTGGTGATGAACCTGTTGCTGTCGAGCGACAAGCGGCTGTCGGTCGAGGATGTGCGCAAGGCCACCGGGTTTACCTCGGCGGGAGCCGTCATCACGCGGCTGCTTGAACGTGGCGCGGTGATGATTTCCGAAAAACTCGTGGAACGTTACAGGTCGCGCAAGGAGCCGTATGTCCGTCTTGCGTTCCCTCCCGATGACCGCGAGGCGATGCAAGGGGCCTTTGACGCTGTGAAGGGTGCGGCCAAGCAGGAGAAGGCGTTGCTCGCGCTGATTGACCTGTCGGCGCGCATGAGGCGTGATGCCCTCAGTGACAAAGAGGTGTCACGGGCCGAGTTGCTTGAACGCTCGGGTGTCACGACCACAATCCTTGCCGCAATGGCCAAAAAGGGGATTATAGAGAATTACAGAAAAGAGATAAACCGGTTCCGCTTCACGGGACTTACCACGGGCGAACTGCCCGCGCTGACCGATGTGCAGAACGTCGCGCTTGATGCTGTACACAAGTCATGGCTCGGTCACGAAGTGACGTTGCTGCACGGGGTGACCTCGTCGGGGAAGACTGAAGTCTACATTCATCTTGCCGACTATGTGTTGCGGCAGCGGCGACAGATTCTTTACCTTGTGCCGGAAATCGCGTTGACCACTCAGCTGACCGGTCGGCTGCAGAAGGTATTCGGCGACAAGGTGGTGATTTACCATTCCAAGTTCTCTGACAACGAGCGGGTCGACATCTGGAAGAAGATGCTCGAATCGTCGGAGCCGTGCATCGTTATCGGGGCGCGCTCGTCGGTGTTTTTGCCGTTTGCCTCGCTCGGCCTCGTAATTGTCGACGAGGAGCACGAGTCGAGCTACAAGCAGCAAGACCCTGCACCGCGTTATAATGCCCGCGATGCAGCGATAGTCCTTGCAGGAATGCATGGGGCAAAGACGCTGCTCGGGAGTGCCACACCTGCCATCGATACCTACTACAAGGCCACGACGGGCCGTTACGGCCTCGTGGAACTGACCGAGCGTTACGAAGGGGTGCGGTTGCCCGAGGTAAGGATTGTCGACATGGGGGAGGAGCGGAAACGAGGCACGGTCAGAGGCATTTTCTCGCTTGCCACGCGCAATCTTGTCAACAAGGCTGTCGACAGTGGTGAGCAGGCGATACTTTTTATCAACCGCCGTGGGTATGCGCCTGTCGCTCGATGCAAGCAGTGCGGTTTTGTTCCCAAGTGTGACCGCTGTGACGTGTCGCTGACCTATCACCGCCGCATCGACAGGCTCGTGTGTCATTACTGCGGGTCGCCCTACGCCGTCCCCGACGTGTGTCCAGCCTGCGGGGAACCCTCAATAGAGGTTTTAGGGTATGGAACGGAACGGGTGGAAGACGAGGTGGCCGAGAATTTCCCCGAGGCTGTAATTTCGCGCCTCGATCTCGACACGACTCGCAACAAGGACAGTTATGAGACGATAATCGACGAGTTTTCAAGCGGAAAGTCTCAGATTCTTGTCGGGACGCAGATGGTCACCAAGGGTCTCGACTTCGGTAAGGTGAGCGTGGTAGGTGTCGTTAATGCCGACGCGGTCATCAATTTCCCCGATTTCCGCAGCGGCGAGAGGGCGTTCAACATGATAGAGCAGGTTGCGGGACGTGCCGGAAGGCGCACCGGCAACGGTATCGTGGCGGTTCAGACCTATAACCCCTCACATCCGGTACTGGCCTTTGTCAAGGCGCATGACTATACGGGTTTTTATGCCCACGAGATTGAGGAGCGTCGGCTGTTTCACTACCCGCCGTTTGTTAGAATTATATATATATACCTGAAACACAAGGATGAAACTTCGGTAGTGACCTCGTCGCGTCTCTATGCCGAGCGATTGCGTCAGTTACTCGGGAATCGAGTCAACGGCCCTGACGAGCCTACTGTGTCACGGGTTCAGTCTCTTTACATCCGCCGCGTCATGCTTAAAATCGAAACCGGGGCATCCATCGCCAAGGTCAAGGCCCTGTTGCGCTCGGTGCAGGTCGAGCTGTCCGCCGCACGGGTGCTGAACGGCATCATTCTCTACTATGATATAGATCCGATGTGACTTTCCTCCATTTTCGGGTGACGGGGATTGCGAGAAATGCTCCGGCGGCATCGGCAAGGAAGTCGTAGATGTCACATCCGCGCCCCAGTGCCATCCATTGCTGTAAAAGCTCGATTAATCCCCCGGCGACTGTCGCGACGAGAGCGCAGAGTGCCGCGCCTTTCCACGAGAGGGGTCGTCCTTCGTGCCATCGGTCAAAGATTAGCGCGCCTGCAAGAGTCCCGAACATAATGGCGTGAACGACCTTGTCGGCACCCGGGAACAAGGGGAATTCCTCGTCGCCGAGCGGCTGTGGAAACAGGGTCAGGTATAGAATAGTGACCGTGACAGCCATCGTGGCCTGATAATCAGGCACTATGCGCAGAAAACGATTCATAGGAATGGATATGAAAATTGAGAATTGATAATTTGGCAAGCGCAAGCCGATTATCAATTCTCAATTTTATCAATTCTCAATTATTTAGCTGCCCACATCGATGCAGCAGCCATGTCGCGGTAGGCGAGGACGCCGTCGTGGGAAAGCTCGACAACCTGACTGGTGCCGTCGGGAGCGGGCATGGCAACATGGGTGTCGTCGATAAATGTCATCAGGTCGTAGCTGTCGCCCGAGGGGAGGTCGATGCTCCATGTGCGACTGTCGGCATCAAAATCGAGGCGCACGACGCTGTTGTCATTCTCACTCGTGATGGTGTAGCCTTTTCCATCACACTCGACGAGGTAGCGGCCGTCCTTGCCTTCGATGACTTTCTTGCCCGATGCCACGGGGTTGCTGCCGCTCCAGAACTCGATGGAGTTGATGACAAAGAAGTCAGCCATAAATGCCACTTCGTAGACAGGGACAATCCAGAATGCGATGAACACAAGCTCGTTGATAAACTTGTCGCCAACCTGCTCGTTCCAGTCACGCATTTTACCGAAAAGCGAGAAACTGCCGATGCACGACGAGGTGAGCATCGAGGTAGCGAGGGCGATGACGAGTGCTACTGATAAATAGGTCTTTTTCATTGTCGTTTAATTTGTTTGGGTTAGGGTTTGATTGATGATATGGCTTGGTTGTAGAAGTCGAATACTTGGGCGACATACTCGGTGGTCTGACGGCCTCGGAAGTAACCGTAGCGGCAGACGGGGTCGTTGTAGTATTCGGGTTTCGACTTCATGAGAATGGCGCGATCCACGTTGCCGTCCCACCGCTGCGGATCGAGTCCGTATTTTGCAGCGAGGGCAATAGCGTCAAGGACGTGTGCAAGCCCCGAGTTGTAGGCTGCGACGACAAATTTTTTGCGCTCCTCGGAATCCGGCACCCGCGATGCGAGCGACTTGTCGAGGTCGCGGATAATGCGGCAGGCGGTTTCGATGGAGGCAGAGTTGGTGGTCATCTCTCCTTCGGCTTTGTAGGCCCGGGCGGTGGAAGGCATAATCTGCATTATGCCTCTTGCGCCCGCCCAAGAGACAAGGGTCGAGTCAAAACGGCTTTCAGCGTAGCCTTGGGAGGCGACAAGACGCCAGTCCCATCCGATTTCACCGGCATATTTGCGGAACAGGTCGTCGAAAGGGGAGATGTGTCCCTTTGAGAGGTCGATGACCGGGTGTCGGTTGCCTTCGGTCTTGCTCATCTCAAAGTAGCGCTTTAGCAACGCGGCCTGCTGGCTGCGGGGGCGGTCGCCTGTCAGCCACGAGTCAATGCTGTCGGCAAGCCATTTTTTGTCATGTCCGACAGCCCACTGTGAGCGTTGCGGAAAGCTGACCTGCATGGTGATGTCGAGGTCGTTGTAATAGGTCTTGTTGATGCGGGCGATGTCGCTATCGACGATTGTCAGCGGGATTTCGCCGTTGCTTACCATCGCGATGAGGTCTTCGGCAATGAGGGTGTCGCGGTCGACGGTGTGGATATTGATTCCGCCCCCGATTTCGTCGTTGAGGTTGCGCAGACGGGCCTCATACTTGGAATCGCGCTCGACATAGACATCGCGTCCCACGAGACGGGTGACATCGTCGATGCGGCCCTCTCTGTCTCGGGCGGCGCGAGGCTGCACAAGCACTTGTGTGGTTATATTTTCGGGTCCGCAGGGAATGACATGTTCCCGGTATTCGGCGGTGACCGGTACCTCGTAGGCGATGAGGTCGACGAGTCCTGAGTCGAGCATTTCGACAGCCGCCGAGAGGCTCGGTGCCACTTGCAGGTCGAGGGTCATGGATCGGTCAGCGGCCAGTCGCGACACAAGCTCGTAGTCATATCCCATGCGGTTCTCGCGATAGATGAAATAGGACTCGGGACTGTAGAGCGTGGCCACCCACAGGGTGTCGGGGAGTTGGCGGATAGTGTCGGCATCAGAGTCAGCCACGCGGTCGCTGTGGCCGCCGCATCCGGCCATCACTGCCATCAATATAGCCGCTATTGCTAACTTTCTCATTCCTTTACGGTTTAAGGTCTGGGTTTAAGGTTTAGAAAAGTAACCCGAGGGCAGTCCATCTAAACCTTAAACCAAACGACCTGTCAGTATACGAATTCGCCTGCTTCGCTTCGGATGGTAAGGCGGTTAGACGGGGCATCCTCGACATGACCTATGACGCGGGCGTCAATGCCGAAACTGCGCGATGTCTCGATGACGCGCTCGGCATCGGCGGGAGCGACGTAGATTTCCATGCGGTGTCCCATGTTGAACACCTTGTACATTTCGGCCCAGTCGGTGCCGCTTTCGCGGGCGATGAGGCTGAACAGCGGGGGGATGGGGAAAAGGTTGTCCTTGACGACGTGCTTGTTCTCGACAAAGTGCATGACCTTGGTCTGCGCGCCGCCGGTACAGTGGACCATGCCGTGGATTGCAGGACGCATGGTGTCGAGCAGCCGCTTGATTACAGGGGCATAGGTGCGGGTGGGAGAGAGGACGAGCTGTCCGGCGTTGACGGGAGTGCCGTCGACCGCGTCGGTCAGGTGCATCGAGCCTGAGTAGACAAGCTCGTCGGGCACGGCGGCATCAAATGTTTCGGGATATTTCCCGGCAAGATATTTTGCAAACACGTCATGGCGGGCCGATGTCAGTCCGTTGCTGCCCATGCCGCCGTTATAGGTGTCTTCGTAGGTTGCCTGTCCGAAAGATGCGAGACCTACAATTACGTCGCCGCCCTTGATGTTGGCGTTGTCGATGACATCGGCGCGGCGCATGCGGCATGTGACGGTCGAGTCGACGATGATGGTGCGCACGAGGTCGCCCACGTCGGCTGTCTCGCCGCCGGTAGAGTAGATGCTGACACCCATCGAGCGCAGGCGTTCAAGCAGGTCTTCGGTGCCGTTGATGATAGCCGAGATAACTTCGCCGGGGATGAGGTGCTTGTTGCGGCCGATGGTCGACGAGACGAGGATGTTGTCAGTGGCGCCGACGCAGAGCAGGTCGTCGATGTTCATGATGAGGGCATCCTGTGCGATGCCTCGCCACACGCTCAGGTCGCCTGTTTCGCGCCAGTAGGCGTAGGCGAGCGACGATTTGGTTCCCGCGCCGTCGGCGTGCATGATGTTGCACCACTCAGGGTCGCCGCCGAGTATGTCGGGGATGATTTTGCAGAAAGCATGAGGGAAGATTCCCTTGTCAACATTTTTAATGGCGTTGTGGACATCCTCTTTCGAGGCCGAAACGCCGCGCAGATTGTAACGCTGGTCGGTCATAAACAGTTGAATATGGTTTTAGGTTGCAAAGGTAGTAATTTTAATGCATAATTCATAATGCACAATGCATAATCAGGCGGCCGTTCACAGCTCAACCCGATTATGCATTGTGCATTATGAATTAAGTGAGTGTCAGAAATTATTTAATAGATTCAAGCGAGTGTAATGAAGATGCTTTCAGTCTTGCTCATCAGTTACAGAGCTACGGCTATGCGCCTTCTTCGCAAGTCAAAAATCATTCTACATTTCACCCACTGCAATACTTTAAATAATTTCTGACACTTACTTATGCGTTAAAAAATCATTCTTCCCATTGCAACACTGCTCCGTTGCGGCGGGCGGGGTCAGAGCCGGTGAAGTCCATCGAGTAGGGACTGCCGGTTGTGGGACTTTTGCCGATGTAGCGGTGGGTGCGTGTAGACATGAGCATGAACCGGCCGTCGAGATAGTCCTGCCACATGAATTCTTCGGCTTTGGACGGGTCGGTTGTGAGTCGCACGTCGCCGGGGAGCCCGATTCCCGAGACGAAGACATAACGTCCGTCGGCACACTGGAGGTTGACCTTGCCGTTGCCACGGTCGATTACTCGGAAACGTGTCAGCTCGGTATTGTTGTCGGGCGCTGTGTCGTGGACGAGGCCGTGGGGTGTGGCGTGCATCGGGAGTCCTGTTGCGAGGTTGACGATTCGGAATGTTTTTCCGAAGGGTATGTAGCCTGAACGGTCGGCTTTGGGTTCGTCGACGGTGAAATTGTCAAATTCGGCATATCCGCCGTTTCGTCCGAGCGTGTTGAACGCGAATAGCGACAAGCGCGCCCCTTGGAATGTGATGAGCTGGTAACTGAGAACCATGTCGTCGCCGAGGTCGGTGAAGACGGTACCGTCGGTAGAATAGGAATAGCGTCCCCGGTCATTGTCGAAGTCGCCGGTAAACCGCAGCCACACGCGTCCGTTGTCAAGCGGCACATCGAGGTCGAGAGTGTCGTTGCCGAGCTGCTCGAAACGGCGCAGAGTCAGCCGTCCGTCGTGCTTTACCACTCCGGCCCACGAGCAGGGGACATTGATGTTGCCGAGTCCGGCCACGTCGCCATCCTTGAGCCGAGATGCGTCAAGTTCGACAGTGGTGACCGAGACAGGGCCGATGGCTCGTTGTGTCAAGGTGTTGCGTGCCCACATCAGTTGCTCGGCCGGCATTGTGCGCAGCCGCAACCGCCCTTTCTTGGTAAGGCTCCACATGCGGTCGTCGGGGTTGTGGTTCCACTGCCACACTCTCCCGAGCGCCGGGCCGTCGAAGTTGTCGTTGCGCTCGTAGGGGGCATGGGGCGTTTCGGTGTCTCGTGCGGCGGTCGAGGGTTTGAGCCATGTGCGCGGGGCGCGTCCCGGATTCCCTTCGAGTCCCACCATCGGCCATCCGTCGTTCCATGTCACGGGGGCGAGGGTGACGGTGCGGCCGAGCGAGTGGAAATCCATCATCAGCAGTGCCCACCACTGGCCGTCGGGGGTGGCTACGATGCCTCCTTGGTGGATGTTGGCGCAGGCTGTTTTGTCCGGGTCGGGCATGGCGATGCTGACGGGGTGGCCGTCAGGCATGATGCGCCCGTTGATTTGTGTCATCGGGGCGGCGTGATAGCCGAAAGTCTCGTCAGCGGTGATTACGCGTGTCTCGTATGGTCCCCAGATGCTGCTTGAACGCGAGCAGAGTGTGCGCCCGTTGGGGGCATAATCTGTTGAAACGAGGTAGTACATGCCGTCAATCTTGTACATGTGGTGCCCTTCTCCGACTGCACTGCCCTCGGGGATGATGACGCGCTCGGTACCTTCGACTGGACCGCTCATGTCGGGTTTCAGCTCGGTGCATTTTACTTCTCCGTAGCCGTGGATGGCATAGACCTTGCCGTCGTCGTCAAAGAGGACGCTGAGGTCATAGATGCGCTCCTCCATGTTGATGTGTTTCCACGGCCCCTCGATTTTGTCGGCCACATAACACTGCAAGCCTTTGCCGTTGATGTTGCTATAGAGATAGAACTTGCCGTCATTATAACGGATGCATGGCGCCCAGATTCCTTGGCCATAGATTTCCTTACCGTTGCGGAGCGAGAACGCGTCATCGTCAAAGTCGAAACGGTCAAAGCAGTAGGAGACATTCTCCCAGTTCACAAGGTCGCGGGAATGGAGGATAACGAGGCCCGGAACGCTGTGCATCGTCGTTCCTGCAAGATAATAGTCGTCGCCCACGCGGATAACGTCGGGATCTGAAAACTCGTCATACATCAGTGGGTTGGTATAGGTCCCGTTGCCGTTGTCGGCTGTCCATGACATTGACTGAGCCGCGCCGGATGCGGCAATCAGCAGCGACACCGCCAGTAAACTCTTTCTCATAGTGGTAATGAATGGTAATAGGTTCAACAGTCTTGCAAAGATAGTAAAAGTAATTGATAATTGAGAACGTATAATAGAGATTTGCCGACACACGCGCAAGCAAATCTCTATTATACGTTCTCAATTATCAATTACAGTTGAATTTCGGTTTTCTTTCCTTTATAGCTGACAGTCTTTCCTCCTTTCCACGGGGTGTCGCCTGCCGGGCGGTTCTTGTCGGCGAGTACGATGCGGAATTTGCGGTTTTTCAGCATTCCGGGGAAATTTCCGTCACGGTCGGCGATGGTCAGACGGCGCGCTGTGTTATCCCATGTGAATTTGATTGTCGAGAATGCGCCGTTTTCGTAGTTGTAGTTGTCTCCCTCGTCTTCGTATAGGGTAAATTCGCCATCGGCACCGGGATAGATGCGTATTTCAAGGTCGTTCCACGGTTTTTCAGTCGAATACTGCACTTCAGGCCCAAATGGGAGAATCGTTCCGGCGGGGATGTAGACGGGGAGAATGTCGGCTGTGACGGCACGGTTGACGGTTGTGCCTCCGTCGTGGGTGGTATTGTTCCAGAAATCCCACCATGTCTTTCCCTCGGGAAGATATACTTCCCACTTGTCGACACCCGGCTGTGTGACAGGCGAAACCATCATAGAGCGGCCAAACAGATACTGGCCTCCGATTTCATAGACCTTGCTGTCAGATGCAAAATCCATCAGCAGCGGTCGCATGAAAGTTCCGTCATTGGCCGAGACATCCCATGAAGTGGAGTAGATGTAGGGGAGCAGGCGGTAGCGCAGCTTTATCATCTTTTCCTGAGCGTCGAAACATTTGTCGCCCCGCTTGCCGAAGTTCCATATTTCGCGGGGCACCTCGGTGCCGTGGGAGCGCATCATGGGGCAGAATGTCCCGAATTGCATCCATCGTGTGTAAAGGTCCTGATACTCGGGGTTCATGGCACCGCCTCCGGCATTCCACCTGCCTGCAAAGAAACCGCCGATGTCGCTGTTCCAGTTGGGAATGCCCATGAGGGTGAAGTTGAGCGCGGCGGGAATCTGCTTGCGCAGCATGTCCCATGTTGACTGCACGTCGCCGCTCCAAGTGTTGGAGCCGAGACGCTGCTGCCCGATAAATCCGGAACGGGTCAGGATTACAACGCGCTTGTCGCGGGAAGTGGCCTTCTGGTTGGATGCGATACCTGTATTGTGCATGAGCGAGTAAGTGTTCTTGGTGCTGCGGTATGAACCTCGGGCCGTGGGGAGGTCATAGTCGCTGTCGCGGCGGTTGATGTGGTCAGGTTCAGTAGAATCGAGCCACCATCCGTCGTTGCCGATATAGCTGAAAATCCCTTTGTCGAGGTATTTCCAATAGATGTCGCGGGCTTCGGCATTGAACACGTCATAGGGTCGCGCTCCGCTTTCGGGTGGCCATGTGTCAAAGTTGATTATCATGCCCTTTGAGTCGAGCTCCTTGCGCTGTTCTGTCTTGGGACCGAACCCGGGCCATGCCACAATCATGAGTTTGCCGTTGAGCGCATGGATTTCGTCGGCCCATTTGCGCGGTTCCGGGTAGCGGACCGGGTCAAATGAATGACTGTTCCACAGGCTGTCGGTGCCGTTGAACTCGGGCCAGTAGCGCCAGTCCTGAATCACACAGTCGATGGGTATGCGCAGGTCGCGGTATTTTTTCAATACCCCGAGGTGTTCTTCCTGAGTCGTGTAGCGTTCCTTGCTTTGGAAAAAGCCATAGGCCCAGAGCGGGAGCATCGGCGCGTGGCCTGTCAGGTCGCGCATCCCGGCGATGATTCCGTCGGCTGTGCCGCCATATACAAAGTAGTAGTCCGATTCATGTCCTATTCCTTCAAAGGCAAGTTCCTGACGGCAGTCGGTGAAGTCGCTGATAGAATAGTTGTCCCAATACACGGCATATCCCTTGGATGGCGACATGAAATAAGGGGAGTAGGTGAACATGTTCTCGTTCTGCATGTGATGGGTCGAGCCTCGGCGGCTGAATTTGCCGTCCATGACCTGACCGACTCCGTAGATTGGCTCCTCGGGGTCGAGAAGGAAGGTCTCGCGCACCTTATAGGAAGGTGTGCCGGCATCATTGATGTCGACAAACGACGTTCCGTAGTCTTTTCCCTTGAGCAAATGGCGGCCGTCGGCAGTAAAAAAGTCAATGGCTCCGGTCGTGGGGTTGACCTTGACTGTCAGCATGTCGCTCGACACGGTTTTCAGCGTGCCTTCGCTCCCCTTGGTCACGGTGACATTTTCGGGAGTCTTGACCACGACGAGGCTTTCAGGGCCGCGACGGCTGTCGGTCGGAATCTTGTGAACTCTTACTGTTGACGGCGTATAGAACTCAACGGCTACATCAAGGCCGTTGCTTCGGAATTCTAACCCCGACGGGTTGGCTGCCGAGGATGACAACGATGTCAGAGTCATCGTGGCAAGCAATGCGAATGAAGTGGTTTTGATTCTAAGTTTCATGGTTCAAATTGCGTTGATACTGTACTGCAAAGATACTGTAAAAACACGGCAGGATAACGATACTGACGTTGAAACCGATAGCACTGATGTTGAAAAACGCGCTATTTTTCAGCATATTCGCTCGGGCGGCATCCGTATACCTCCTGAAAACACCGGCTCATGTAACTCGACGAGCTGAAACCGGTCGCTTCGGCGATTTCGGCCATTGACATGCGTTTTTCCTTGACCAATGCGGCGGCGTGGCGCAGGCGTATGTCGCGTATGAACAGGCTCGGCGAGCGGTCGAGAAGTGTGGTCAGCTTGCGGTAGAGACCTGTGCGCTCCATGCACAGGTCGCGGCTTAGCTGCTCCACCGAGTAGCCGGGGGTGTTGAGGTTCTGCTCCACGAGGGCAACGGCCCGGTTGATGAACTCGGTATCGGAATCCGCGTGGTCGCGGCAATCTTCCAAGGTTGTGCCGGCGGTCGCTTTCTCGGCCTCGTAGCGGTCACACTGCTCGATGAGCGACCGTATGCGGGTCAGCAATATTTCCTCGCGGTGTTTCTGTTCAAGCCGTTGCCGGGTGCGCAGACTGTATAGCTTGACTATGGCGGCTACAATGGCGATAGCGAGCAGGCACCATGCCGCCCGGGCAGCGGCCGTGTCCCACCACGGGGAGCGGATCGTTATCTTCATTCTCTGCTCGGCAGCCTCGGGCGACCCGGGTTCGGGCGACGTAGTGACGCGCAATGTGTAGTCACCCGGCGGGAGAGCAGTGTAGACTGCCCGCAGTCTTCCCAAAGGATGCGACGCGTTGTTGCCGCCGATGATGACGCTGTTCCACCGCGTGTCGATGCCCTCCAGCATGTAGCTTATGCGGGTGGGGGCGGTGGTTATATAGTTGAGCGGAACGCAGTCAAATGTGAGGAAGTTCCTGTTGTGTTCAAGTGTCAGATGGCTGGCATAAGGTGCTGCCACAGGCATTGTTGCCGACCCCGGCACGACACGCTCTCCGTGGATGTAGATTTCGGTGATGACGGGGGCGTGTTGCGGCTGTCGGCAACTGTCGGCGGCAGGGACAAAGACATGGCATCCGTCGGCATCGTTGAAAAACAGCGAGCCGTCACTTGCCACAAATGCGCTTCCTGTGCCATATTCCCCTCCGCGCATACCGGTCTCGGTATCAGTTTCGCTGACGGCGATGCCATCCTCTGCATCGACGGTGAGACGGCGGTTGCCGAGGAAGATGTTGCCGAGATTGTCCTCCGAGAACAGAGGCACCACCTCGGTGTGGATGAATCCCGCAGGCATGAGCGACTTGTCGATTGTAAACTCCCGGTAAGCCTCGGGGTGATAGTAAAGCAGTCCGCGATTAAGAGTTCCTAACCACAGTCCCCCCTCGCGGTCGCTGAAAATAGTGCTTACTTCCATTGCAAGTATGTTGCCCGAGCGGGTGCGTAGCATCGGCAGACGGGTGATTGCCCCTGTCGCAGTGTCCATTATTATGATGCCTCGCGGGCAGCTTATGTAGGCGGTCGTGCCGTCGTTGGTGATTGTCAGCGTATTGAGTGTGAAATCGGTTTCAAGCAGTTTTTCCCACTTTCCTGTTGACAGTGTGTAGCGGAAGAAACCACCCCGGGAACCGTTGCGCAGCTGATAGAACCCTGTCGGTGCCGTCACTACCAGAGATGTCGCGCTGAACAGTCGGCTTTCCTCCTCGGGATAGGCCCGGGATGAGGAAACCTTTTTGCCAGTTGTTGTATCGACTGTTTCCATCACCCCCGACTCGTAGAACAGATACAGCCTGTCATGAGACAACGCTGTGTCAAGCAGTTGCCCCTCTGATGTCGGCAGCATGTAGGAAAACTCGGTCACGGGATGCACGATGCTCCCTCGTGTGACAACAAGTATTCCCCCGTCAGCGGTCGTGAAGAAGTCGTCAATCTTTTCATTGACACCGTGGGAACGAAACAGCGAGTCCACATTAATTATATAGCGTTCCGTTTCGAGGTCGAAACACTGCAACCGACCGTAGTTTTTTATCCACAGCAGTTGGTGTTCGCCGGCCGACAGGTACAGGTGCATGTGTCCCTTATACCCATTAAGCCGATACGGTTCGCTGTCGGGAAAGGGCCACACGTTGAACCCGCATCCGTCAAATGTTTCCACACCACTCTCCGTCACGCTGACCATGCGACCGTCGGCAAGCTGCAGGATGGACCGTATGCGGTTGTCACCCTGCTGGTCTACAATGGGCGTGAACAAGTAGGACGTGGTCGCATAGAGCATCACCGACCACATCGACAGCGCGAATGTTATAAGGACCCCTCTAATTTTCACCCTCGGTTCAGAAAAAGAGATTCTCGATTGCGGGAATCATGTCGAGCGCGGTCTGTCCCGGACGGATCGGGACAATGGAGCCGTATTGCCGCGCAAGCCAGTATTCGTCGGTTTCGGGGCAGTCGGGCTCCTCGTTGTGGAATCGTCCCGTGAGCCAGTAGAATGGCTTTCCGTGAGGGTCGGTATAGTCGGCATACTCCTCGGTCCAGTGTCCTTCGGCCGCACGGAGGACCTTCACACCGAGCGGAGTGCAGTTCTTGGGGAAGTTGACGTTGAGGCATATACCCTCGGGCAGTCCTTTTTCCGACACTCGGCGGGTTATCGAGTCGATTAACGGTGTCAGCGGGTCAAAGTCGGCATCGGGCGAATGGTCAAGCAACGAGAACCCTATCGACGGGATTCCAGCAAGACACGCCTCCATCGCGGCACCCATCGTGCCCGAGTAGAGGTTGTTGACGGCAGCGTTTGAGCCGTGGTTTATACCTGACAGCATAAGGTCCGGTCTACGTCCGGTGATGGCGTGCAAGGCGAGTTTCACGCAGTCGACCGGGGTGCCGGTGACGCTGAACACCTTTGCACCGTAGGTGTCGCTGTGGTTTATGATTCGCAGGGGGGCGTTGACGGTGAGTGCCGCCGACTGTCCCGAGCGGGGGATGTCGGGAGCCACGGCTATAACGTCGCCTATATTGCGGGCGATATTGATGAGGTGGTGGAGTCCGCGGGCATGGACTCCGTCGTCGTTGGATATGAGTATAAGCGGTCTTTCCATGTTTTTTGAGATAATTTTCCACAAATTTAGCAAATAAAAAACAACTATCGGTGTTTTCAGTCGTTTAAAAATTGATTACCTTTGTTTGCTAAATTTATTTCAACGTCTAAAACTTAATATATCAGTTATGCAGATTCAACGTATTCAGACAGTCTATCTGTTGATAGCCACTGTTTTAATGGCGATCTTTGTGTTTGTGCCCTTCGGGTCGTTCCATTTTACATCCGAGCAGGCTGCGGAGTTTGCCGTTATCGACATGCCGACTTATAAGGAATTCGGCGTGCTGATTCCCTCCGCGCTCAGCGCGATTCTTCTGTTCGTAGACATCTTCATGTACCGCAACCTTCCCCGCCAGCGCACGGTGCTGCTCGTGTCGGTCATGCTGACCCTCTGTACCGCGCTCGTGGTATGCTTTACCCTTTTCAAAGGTCTTGAAGGCTATGAGCCGAGATTTTCATGGTGGGGCCTCCTTGTCGTGGCGGCGTTTGTCTTTGAAATTCTCGCAATAAAGGGCATCAACCGCGATCAGAAACTGCTCGCTTCTTATAACCGCATCCGATAATCCAGATTAGCGGTGTGATTGTCGCTGTAATAGCGCAGACTGAACCATGCTGGACTGCTGAAACCGCGCATTTTCTTTGTGCCGGGGGCGGCAGTCTTGCCATGTTTGCCGGTGACTCTGTAGCCTCGTCGCTTGACCGGCGGATACACCGCCTGATAGCCGGTTTTGCCGATACCTACGGTCATCACGGTTCACGTTCCACACGGCGGTTGCTCGACTCGTTGTCGCGCATCGTCCCTGACGTGGTCCACATTGTTGACCTTGTAACCGATTTCTACAATTATCCCATGCTTCTTGACGGCCTGTCACGGATGCCTGTCGAGATTGCTGTCAGCACGGCATGGCGCAGTCCCGGTGGCGCGCTGTTGAGGCGTCCCGGTTACAACAGCCGTATAATCGCCCGCATGACAGCCTCGATGCCACGGGTGACGATGGTTGACCCGGTCGCCACTGCCGGCGAGGCTGTCGCTTTATATAGAAAATTAACCGCTTATGCTTGAACTTCTTGCTCCGGCGCGTAATGCCGATATTGCAATTGATGCCGTCATGGCCGGTGCCGATGCCGTCTACATCGGCGGTCCCGGTCATGGCGCGCGGCAGTCAGCGGCCAACAGTGTCGCCGAAATCGCCCGCGTGGTCGCTGTGGCCCATCGTTTCAATGTAAAGGTTTATGTCACAGTCAACACGATTGTCTATGATGCCGAGCTATCCGTGGTGGAGAGGCTTATATGGGAGCTTTACCGTATAGGTGTAGATGCCCTTATTGTTCAGGACATGGGAGTTCTGCGCATGAATCTGCCCCCGATAGACCTCCATGCAAGTACCCAGTGCGACATCCGGGATGCGGCGCGGGCGCGTTTTCTTCGGGATGTCGGATTTTCGCGCGTAGTGCTCGCCCGTGAGCTGTCAATCGACGAGATTGCCGCCATCAATCGCGAGGTTCCCGATGTCGAGCTTGAGGCTTTCTGTCACGGTGCACTCTGCGTCAGCTACAGCGGCGATTGTCGCGCAAGCGCGTTGACGACAGGCCGCAGTGCCAACCGTGGCGAGTGTGCCCAGATATGCCGCCTCCCCTTTGACCTTGTCGACAGCAGGGGAGAGGTAATCGTTTCCGACACCCATCTGCTGTCGCTCCGAGACCTTAACCGTCTTCCCGACGTGGCTGCGATGGCTGCCGCAGGTGTCACCTCGTTTAAAATAGAGGGTCGGCTGAAAGATGCTTCTTACGTCCGTAACACGGTGGCTGCCTACAACGATGCTCTCAGACGAGTGGCCTCTCCCGACAATCCCCGTTCCTCATGGGGGGTGGCTGATGCCGGGTTTATCCCTGACCTCGACCGCAGTTTCAATCGCGGATTTACTTCTTATTTCGCGAATCCCGGCCGTGTGACAAAAGGCATGGCGGCGTTACGGTCGCCCAAATGGGTGGGTGCTGAAACAGGTGTTGTCACCTCGGTCAACGGTAAGACTGTGACGCTGCGGCTCGCTGACGGCGTGAGCCTTGCCAATGGTGACGGGCTGACTTTCTTTGACCGCCGTGGCAAGCTGACCGGATTTCGCGTGAACACGACCACCGGAAACCGCATTACATCAATGGCTCCGGTACGCGGTCTCGAAACCGGCATGAAGGTGTATCGTAATTTCTACAAGGAGTTTGAGGATACGGTGAAGGCGGCCGTGTCGCAGCGCACGATGTGGGTCGACATGACCCTGCGCCACATCTCCCGCTCAGGGATGCTCGTCATTGATGCTGTTGACGAGGGTGGACACCGTGTCAGCGGGACCGCTGTGCTTTCCGATGCCTGTGCCGCCCGCTCGCCGCAATTTGACACTCGCCGTCGTGTGCTTGCCAAGACCGGTGACACAATCTATCGCCTCCGCAATCTTGACGACAGGGCAGGTGACCTGTTTATACCGGCATCGGTACTGACCGACCTGCGCCGCCGTGTGCTCACACTGCTCGACAGCGCTGCTCGCGCCACATATAAATATCGTTACCGTCTTCCCGAGAACCACCAAGCGGTTTTACCCGGTGACGGTATTCTGACAATCCACGACAATGTTGCCAACTCGCTCGCCGAGCGGTTTTACCGTGACCACGGTGTAAACGAAATGGCCCGGGCGGTAGAGGTCGACACTCCATCGGCAGGCGAAGATGTCGTTGTGATGACAACGCGCTACTGTATTCGTCGCGAGTTGGGGATGTGCCTGAAAAAGACCCCTGTACATCGCGGGCCTCTATATCTCAAGGCGCCCGGACTCTGTTTCCGTCTCGATTTTGACTGCAAACGATGCGGAATGAATGTTGTAAAGATAAATAAGAGGGTGTTTTATAACAAATGTTAAATCCAAAGCCCGTTTTCACGAGTCGGATTTTGACATGAATCGAGGGAGCATAGCTGTAGCTATGTGACCGAGATTCATGGCAAAAGGCGACCGTGAAAACGGGTGCGACAAAAGCATTTATATTAAACATCCTCATGGTTAAATTTTAGAAATTAATATCTAAATGAAGTTAGATTGTCCACATGGCAGCCTCTTTCGTTACCTCGTCATTACACCTCGGTCACATAGCCACAGCTATGCTCCCTCTGTGTAATAACGAGTTAACTGAAAGATGCTACCACTTTGGATTAACATTTGTTATGAAACACCCTCTAAGATATGATATATCCCGATAAGATAGAACAAAAGATAGGCTTTGACGGTGTGCGCCGCCGCATATCCCGCGGCTGTCTCACCGATGGCGGACGGCATTATTGCGAGGAGATGACGTTTATGACCACCTTTGATGCCGTAGAGCAGGCATTGACCGCAACAAGCGAAATGCTTGCCTCAATCCGCAGCGACGAGGCGGTGCCGCTTGACGGCATTACTGACGTTGACACGCTGCTGATGTCAATAAAGGTTCCGGGGACATTTCTCCCGGTCAACGACCTGAACTCCGTCCGCAAGATGATAGGCAGTGTCGGCGATGTTGCCGCATACTTCGCCCGCCACCGTGCCGACGGAGTCCGCACTCCTTACCCGGTTCTTGACAGCCTGTCGGCCGACCTCGTGCCGCTTCCGGCAATAGCCGCCACAATCGACCGCAGCATAGACCGTTTTGGCAATGTCAAAGACAATGCCTCGCGTGAGCTTGCCGATATACGCTCCCGCCTGAGGGCAATGAGCGGTAGGGTGAACTCGATTATGAGGCGCGTGATGGCCAACGCCATCGGGCAGGGTTGGATTGACAGCGACACCACTCCGAGCGTGCGCGACGGTCGGCTCGTAATCCCCGTGTCTCCCATGAACAAGCGCAAAATCAGCGGCATTGTCCATGACGAGTCGGCCTCAGGCAAGACAATCTATATAGAACCTGCCGAAGTTGTCGAGGTCAACAATCAGACCCGTGAACTCGAAATGGAGGAACGACGCGAGATTACACGCATCCTCATTATGATTGCCGACGAGCTGCGTCCCCATGTCGACGAGCTTCTCGCTGCCACTGACGTTATGTCGCGTCTCGACTTTATCCGCGCCAAGGCAATATTCGCCTCCGAGACCGGCGGAAATCTTCCCAATCTATCCCCCGATGTAGAGCTGGAATGGTACCACGCCTGTCATCCCATGCTTCAGATGTCGCTTGAACGGCAAGGCAAGGAAATTGTCCCCATCGACATAACCCTCACGCCTGAGAAACGCCTGCTGATTATATCCGGCCCCAACGCGGGAGGCAAGTCTGTGTGCCTGAAGACCGTCGGCACGTTGCAGTATATGGCCCAGTGCGGAATACTCCCTACGCTTTACGAAAACTCCCATATCGGTATATTCAGTGACATCTTTGTCGACATCGGTGACGACCAGTCGATAGAGGACGACCTGAGTACCTACAGTTCCCACCTCCGCAACATGAAGTTCATGCTTGCGCGTGGAGGCAGCGCGTCGCTTGTATTGATTGACGAGTTTGGCGGCGGAACCGAGCCTCAGATAGGCGGTGCGATTGCGCAGGCTATCCTCCGACAGTTCAACGACAATGGTATGTGGGGCGTGATTACGACCCATTATCAGAACCTCAAGCATTTCGCCGAGGATACCGACGGCCTTGTAAACGGCTCGATGCTCTATGACCGTCACCTGATGCAGCCGATGTTCAGGCTGTCGATAGGAAATCCGGGCAGCTCGTTTGCCATCGAGATTGCCCGCAAGACGGGCCTCCCCGCGTCGATTATCGCCGAGGCCGAGGAGATTGTCGGCAGCGACTATGTGAATCTTGACAACTACCTGCTCGACATCACCCGCGACAAGCGTTACTGGGAGAACAAGCGCACGGCAATACGTCAGAAAGAGAAGAAACTCGAGCAATTGATCGCGCAGTACACCGAGGATGCCGACTCGCTGCGTCAGCGTCGCCGCGAAATTATCGATGAGGCGCGCCGCGAGGCCAAGCAGATTCTCGACGGAAGCAATGCCACAATCGAGCGCACCATTCACGAGATTAAAAGCGCGCAGGCCGAGAAAGAGCAGACCCTTGCCGCCCGCCGCAAGCTGCGTGAGGAGCGTCTTGCGCTGGAGCAATCGGGTAATAACGACCACCCGCTGTTGAAAAAAGCGCCTCGTAACAAGAAGAAAGGCCCCGACCGGCAGACGGCGGCTCTCAAGGCTGAAATTTCAGTAGGGGACAATGTAAAACTTGACGGGCACGGCACAGTCGGGACTGTGCTTGAAATTTCAGGCAAAAATGCTATTGTCTCCTTCGGCAATCTAAAGACATCGGTAAAAACCGACCGTCTCACGCCGACTAATGCCAAGGTCGACAGCGGTGTGAAGAAATCGGCCTCGTTTGTGTCGACATCTACCGGTGATGCCATCCGCTCGCGGCAGTTGAACTTCAAGCAGGAGATTGACGTGCGGGGCATGAGGGTCGACGAGGCCGTGCAGGCCGTGACTTATTTCATTGACGATGCTATCCAGTTCAATGCCCGTCGCGTCAGAATCCTGCATGGCACAGGCACCGGGGCGTTGAGGCAGTATATAAGGCAATATCTCTCCACGGTTGGCGGTATCGCATCTTATCATGATGAAGATGTGCGTCTCGGAGGAGCTGGTATAACTGTGGTTGAAATAGTATGATAAAGCGTTACTGCTTATTACTGACACAGGACGGTTTTGTCTCAGAACCGTCCTGTGCTGTGTGTTAACCTTAATAACAATCTTTTTTACGAATGATTTTGTCCTTTTTCAGTACAAAATTACCGTTAATGGACGCAAATGGCAATATCAAGGAACCGATATATAAACAATCACCGGGTTGTCAAATAGGCAATCCGGTGATTATGAGGTGTATAGGCGTGCTGTATGCGCCAGCGTGTATAAACTCGATATATCTGAGTTGTCAGGCTATCTGACCTATTTTCATCACGTCTGACTCAAATGTTTCACGATTTAAGGCTTTGTTTCGCAGTTTGTTGCGGTAGGTGTAGATTGTGTTCAGCGAAAGTCCGAGGAAACGGGCAATGCGCGTCGTGTCATCCATTCCGAGCCGGGTAAACGCGAGTATGCGCAACTCGGTATTCATCGTTACCAGTTGTTTGTCAGATTGCAGCAGTAAGTTCACATCGGCGATGAACGTCGGGAAGATGTGTATGAATGCATCGTCAAATATATTATAAAAAATATTTCGTTGCTCTTCGCTGACCTTTCCGCTCTTGATGTAATGGAGCAGTTCCTCGCTCTGACCGGCAGTGATTTTTCTGCGGCACAGGCGGCTGAATTCCTCGGTTTTCTCCATGTTGGCCGAACATAGATTGAGAAACTCGGTGATATATGTTTCCTTGACCATGTTGGCATTGCTCAGGCGCTTTTTCATCGTTTTTAGGACGATTACCTCCTTCCTTTGTTTGATAATCAGGAACACAATGAATCCAAGCAGGATGAGAAGTACTGCTATGAGGCAGGCAAGGGAGATGAAACGGTTACGCTCGATGACATGAATGTCGTTCTGCACCGGTGCCAGTGCTTGTGATATTTGTGCCGAGTTCATTCTGACCCCTCCCATAACAGTGTTGTCGAGCGCGGTAGCAAGGTATTTATAGGCTGATTTTATGTCGCCTTGCGAGTACAGCACCATTCCGAGCCTCATCAGTGCCGTCCCGTGGCGGTCGGCATTGCGTATGTTGGCGATAGCCGCTGCTGCAAACGCGTTTATCGCATCCGTGTCTTTGCCCGAAGCCATATAAGCCTCCCCGAGAAGCGTGGATGCCTGTACAAAGTTCCGATCAAGGCTGGTTGACAGCGAAATCACATCGTTAAGGTGCGCGATATGCAGAATGCCTTGTTTGAGGCTGTGATGAATCAGTGCCTTGTTCAGTTCATGCTCGGGGGTGTTGGGGGCTGTCAGTTCAAGGCACCCTTTTGCGTATGGCAGGCCGAGCGAAAGATAGGTATCGACGCTTTGACGGTAGGGATAAAACACCGCGAGGTTATAGTAGACAAACCGACCGGTCGCATAATAACGGTATCGGTTCTCGGGATATATTCCGAAATCTTCGGCACTTTTGATCTGGTCGATACATTCTTTTGCCGCGCCGATAATAGTCAGTTGCAGGCAACGCTTGAACAGGCATCTCTGGGCAAGAACCGAATCGCCGCAGGCGATACCCATGTCTATGCCACGGGTAAAATACAGGATGGCAGAGTCGGCATTCACTCCGTCATATTGGTCACCGATGGCTTCATAAAGATTGAGCTTTTTTTTCAGGTCGGTGGTGGTGTTTATGACTTTGTGTATAGAATCAATCCGTTGAAGCGGTTTCGCCACATATTCATAACGTCTTTCGATTTCCTCGTCAAGCAGGGTCAGCAGCCCTTCGGTTGTTTTGGGCAAGGAGTCCGGAGGCATTGCAAGCAGAATGTGACTGCATGGCAAACATAGAAGCAGATATGCGATGAATTTTCGTATCATATAAGAAGATAGAGAGATGGCATGGAGTCTGGTTAACGATGTCGCAATTAATCGGTAATAATTGGCGGAGAGAGTCATTGCCCAAGAATAAAGGCAATAGAGAGACGTCAAGGGTTAGCTAATACTATGACAAAGTTATTGATAAAAGTGCAGTCTGCCAAATAATTGTATTTGTCAAAGTCTTAAAAAACACAAAATGTAGCCACCTTGTCAACAGTCTGACGGATGTCTTTTACTTTTGTGGCTCAGGAACAGTGTCGGAAGGAACAGAAGGTGTTTCCTGCCGGGGAGAGACATCATCGGATGAGTCTTTCTTTTTATTTCTGAGATAGCGGCGGAACGGGTTTAAAAATGAAAAAATATTGTCAAATTCACGTTTGAACACCACGCCGATACCTTGGGTGGTCAAGGCGCTTCTGAGGTAGTAGTTCTGGTCGTTGTATCGATTATAGGCTTTGAGGCGTATCGAGCCGCTGCGGTTCAGAAGGTATTCGACATCGAAATCACCGATAAAGCTATTGTTGTTCAGTGACTTGTCGCGATAGCCGAGATTGCCGTTAAGCAGCAGGCGGTTGTTGAGCAAGTGGCTTGACAGGGTCACGTCTACCTCTAAATCAGAGAGGTCGCCGCGGTCGCTGCGGAACTGCGGTGCAATGGACCACTTGTCGCTCAACTGCCCGAGCATTGACGACAGTTGGGAGGAAATTGTCGATGATGCCACCGACACCAGTTCGTTTCCGCGTGTCGCGGTCATGTAGTCAGGGGTGTAGAAACGATTGAGGGCGAGCAGATAGATAATCTGGCGGCTCATCATGTCTTCGGTCGATATGATAGAGTGAACCTTGCGGTTGACCTCGGGTGACGAGGGGATGTTTATATCATAGGATATGTCTGGATGACGCATGTCGCCTCTTGCATATAGCAGCGCGTCTACATTCACGCTTGTCGTGTTCAGTTCCTTGTCTTGTAGGAATGACTCGTCCAGATCGCTTAGATTGGCTTTGACTGAGTTGATAGCCGTTATGTCGAGCTCGGCGGAATAGGGGTCGCCGTTGAACGTTATCGAGCTTCCCTCCTTGAGTGTGAAATTTTTGAGGAAAATATCCTGCAAGGTGAAGTTATAGGACCCCTTGTTGATTGTATAGGTGCCGCGTATGTCGAGATCTCCGTCATTGCTGTATTTCATGTTCATTTTTCCGGAACCGGTCGCGCGGATGCTGTCGCCAGCTATAGGGTCCATAATGATGGTCATGGTTGCGCTAGGTTCCACTCCTATGTTGAAGTCCATTGAATAAAGAGTCGGCTCCCCGGTATCATTGTTCTTAGGGTTGTTGCGGAACTGCTTGACGAGCATGGGGGTTGTGTCAAGAGACGCGATAGAGTCTTTCTTTTGACGGTCACGGTCGCGGAACGTTATGAAGTCATATTCGGCTGCGCTCTGAGTATCGGAAATGATGAAGGTGAAGGCCGACTGCGGGGCGGTGTCCATTGTGACCGAGATGTTGACCCATCCCGGCGCGCCTGTTATAGAGGCAATGCCGTTTTTGCCGTAGATGGTGCCGTACCACGGATTGAGGTAATTCTTTTTGACATCGTAACACAGGAAATCGCGTGTGTCGGTTATGTCAAATCTGAATCTCGGTTCTTTGAAGAATTTGTGGGTCAACCGGCCCGAAAGAAGTGCCGTGTGTCCCTTGACATCGTGAAGAACGACGTCGTGGAACTGGATTATCCCGGGGCGTATGTGAACTGAGTCGCTGACAGTATATGCGGTGTTGGTAAACCCTATTTTAAGGCGCAGATTGTCGGCATATATATCGCCGGTCATATCTATGAGCTTGAACGTACCGTAAAGATGCGCTTTGCCCGAGACTGTCCCTGATACCTCGTCGGCAAACGCTTCCATAAACGTTTGCATGAATCCTGCCGGAGCATGGTCGGCGTCAAAAGTGAAATCGAGTTCTTCGGTTGCCGGCGCGATGAACCCTTTGATGAGTGACCTGTGGCGATGCCCGCTGTCAATGCGGGCATCGATTGTGACAGCCTTTTTTTCGTTGTCCCATGCGCTGACAATGCGCGTGTCACCCATGACGCAACGGTTGTAACTTAATGCGGCCACGTCAAGAGCTGGCGTGTAGATTATCGGAGTGCCTGAAAAAAGAGAGGATGCAAAAAAATCACCGGTGGCACGGCCTCCAAACATAACGCTGCCGATGTTCAGAGTCTCGAATATGTAGTCGAGGTTTATGTCGCGCAGGCACATTTTCAGAACATCGGTCGAATCAGCCGAAGCAACGCCGTCAATTTCAATATACTGCCCTTCGCGGCCTATGTTGAAATTGTTGACTGCGACCTTTCTGGGATTTATGTCAATCCGTGACCGGTTGACCGTCCATGCGGTATCGTTGAACACCATAGTCGAAGGGCTGACATTGATGACCGCCGACAGGTTTCGTGCAACTGAGTCTATCGTAAGCTGTGTGGTAAAATTGAAGTTCCCGTGAAAATCATGATCACGGTCGATAACCCAATTGATGTCTGTATCGGCAATGTTGTCGTGCCCGTTGGACTGGAGGGTAAGCGTCATCGGGCCGTTTTTGGTCGGGGTGACTGATGATGCGTAAAGGTTGGAACAGTTCTTTTGTCCGTCAATATCGAGACGCAGAATTGTGTTTTCAATCAGCTTGTTTTTTTGTAGCAGGTATGGAGCGTCGATGCTGAACGACATGAGCGATGCCTCGCTTTCCATCGCGCCGGCCAGTGTCACGTTGTCTATGATTTTAAACGGCATGTTGAAAAACGGGGCAACTATGGTGTCGGCTTTGAGAGAAAAATTGAAATCGAAATCGACCAAGTCCGGATTGTCGGCTTTCTCTCCGTCATGACTTTCCCGATGAGTCAAAACCTCTTGAGAAGCTGTCGCGTTAATCAGTGCCGGATAGACTTGCGAGAGGATGTTGCTTGCAGTAGGGATAATCCGGGCGACCGGATAACGCCCGCGTATGCGTCCGTCGACGATGTCGCTGTTCAGGGTTATGATTCGTGTCTTTTCAACCATGCGGGCCTCCAGCGTGATGTTGTCAAGAGACAGCGAGCGGTCTTCGCCAGCGTAAAACCTGATGTCGTCAATCGTGAGCCAGCCGGTGGCGGTATCGGGATTTCGTCCGTCAATGCGGGCATCGGCAGTCATCGACAGCGATAAATCTTTTAATGGCCCGGCGGGGAAGAACGGCGCAAAATCAACGTTGCGCAGGTCGGCATAAAATTCAGTGTGGGAGTCTGTTTTGGAAAGCGATGCCTCCCCGCGGAGTGTAAAGTCGAGAGAGGTGTTGTCTGACGATATTATACCTTCGGCCTTTCGGTCATGGAAGTCTATGTCGCTCTCGATTGTCTCATAGCGGTGGCCATTCCATTCTATATGGTCGATTGTCGCTTGGAGATGTCCACGGATGTCGGCGTTTTTACCGAGCGACAAGTCTATTTCCGAATAAAATCCGGCTGATTCCATTTTGTTGCCTAATGCCGGGAATAGAGATGACGGATTAAACTCGTCGGTCTCGATTGTCCCTTGAAGCTGTAACGGGACTTGGTCGCGGGGAAGGACCGCCACCATGTCGATATCAATATTTCCGGGGTCGGTAATTATCGAGCCGTTGAATCCTATTTCTCGCCTTGAGGCGGTCAGGTCGCCCAGTAGATTCACATGTCCGGTCTTGGAAATAAGCGTTTTTGTCTCGGGGGGCAGTGTCGTGAAGAAACCGGCGATGGCATTTATGTCATCAGAGCCGGCGCTTATGTTCAGTCGGTTGATGTCTATGTGCAGATTGTCGGCCCCTTTGGCCAGTCCGGTTATTTTTCCGTTGCCCCTTATCCAGACATTTTCAGAATAGGCCGTGATGTCAAGACGGTCAAGATTCAGGTCATTGACTGAGCCCGATAAATCAATCTCGATATCGGCGCGGGCATCGACATCGGCAAGTTCGGGAGCAAAAGCCGAAAAATCCATCGGTGTTGCGTAGCTTCCGGGAAGTACCAGCAGCGACACGGGGGAGTCTATGATATCCCCGGTTATTGTTTTGAGCGAGCTGTAGGAGGCACTGATGTCCCCGATGGCGAGATGAGTGGCCGGGAAGTCGACAATTAACCCGGTTACTGTCGCGGTTGTGTCTGTCAACGTAAAGTTTCCGCGCAGATCTTTAAGTGTGATGCCGCTGTTTTCCTTGGCCGCCAGACGTTTTATTTCGATAATGAAGTCGTCGTTTTTGATGCGCGGCAGTTTTATGTCGGCTCGCAAGTCATTGACATGAATGTGGGCGGCGTCAAACCGGTTTTCCTCCTTGGCCGGGGATGACAGGATATCATATTCTATACTTGCCCTCCTGATAACTATCATGTTGACTGCGAGGTCAAACAGTGTCGGGGGCCGGTTGGGGTCTTTGGGCTTGAATCGCTCAATGATGGGGGCGATATTGAGAGGCGTATTGGCCGAGTCGCGGTATATTTTGGCACGGAGGTCGATTATTTCGGCATAGGACACGACAATGCGCCCTGAAAAAACAAGGTCGGTAAGATTTATCCCGGCTCCGAGATGTCCCACCGTCAAGGTTTCCGCGCCGTTGGAGTCCTTAACAGAGATGTCGCCGAGGGTGACGCGGTTGAACGGGGCAATTTCGACATTGCCGATTGTGACATCGGTCCCGAGCAATGCGGTCAGCTCTCTCTCGGCGCGTCGGCCCACGGCACGTTGGACAGGGGGGATTGACAGGATGATATAAAGCAAAGACGGCACTGTCGGAATCAAGATCAACAGTGTCATTATGATTATTCGCAGTATCCTTAACGTCAATCTCATACAGAGAAAAATCGGTCGGTTTGCGTTCATGAAGAATCGTCCCTGCGCAAATCGACCGTTAAAGTTTTCAGAGGGTGTTTAGAGATTATTAAACAACGACCACTTAATAATCTCTTACATAAATTTGGCTACGGTCTTGTCCAAAGCCGTAATATCGTCGACACGCTCGACGAGTTCGCCGTTGCGGTTGAAAATATAGGTCGTGGGAAGGCTTTGTACGTTGTAATTGAGGATAACGGTATTGTCGGCAACCGAATTCAAAACGGTAATCCAAGGCAGATTTGCTGCTGTCGACTTCCACACATGCTCGTTGTCGTCGAGAGATACCTGAAATATTTCAAGCCCGTTGGCATGATATTTTTCATAGACTTTGTTGAGCGCGATGTTGAATGCCGGAGACTCGTCGGCTGCATAGGCGGTGAAGTTCAGGATAACGATATTGCCTTTTCCCAGTTCCTCCAACAGGCTGTGCCGGGTTCCGCGATTGTCATAGAGATTGATTTCAAACGCCTTGATTTCGCGGGCATGGAGTGTGTCACCCGGTTCGTTGGTCTCGATGCGTGGGCGATTGGACAGGTACAGGCGCTTGATATAAGATGTGCGCGGATCTGCCGGGCGCATGATATTATAGGCGTTGGCTACTGCACCGATGACTTTGTTGTCATTTTTGTCAGCAGGATTGAAAATCGGCTTGCCGCCCACGTTTTTGTTAATGATATAGTAAGATAGAATCCCCGCCGGGTCGGCAAGGAGCTGTTGAGTAAGCTCGCGTTTCAGTTGCTCATCCGAGGCTACTGAAGTTCCCGCAGCTAAGGCAGTCATGATGCGGCGGTCGATATTCATCATGTTTTCGGCGAGTTGAGACCCGCTGAGCGTGTAACCGGTGTCAAAAGCCGCCGTGTCGGCCGATATGGTAACGGTTTCGATGCTGTCAATGGGGAAATAGATGGAGTGGCCGTCGAGAGAGAGCCGGTAGATGTCGGGGAAGCCGGCTGCTTTGTGGGAATATTTGAAATTTCCCGATTTTCCGGTCTTTATGGAATCGAGTGTGTACCAGCGTCCGTTGTCGCTTGCCTGAACAAGGATGGTTTTATCATTGGCGCCGCTGATGCTGCCCTTTACCGTCCATGAGTTGGAATCGCCGCAGGAGGTTATTGTAACAGCGGTAGCTACGATGGCAAAAAAGATAGTATTTTTCATTTAACAGGGGGTATATTTGTAGACAGAACAGATACAGAAGGACTGACGGCCCTTCTGTATCCGTTTATGTATTCGGTGTATTGTGCGGTATAATAAATGATTATTCGTCGAAGTTCATTTCATCAAATCCCGCTGCGTCAAATTCGTCTTCGTTGAACTCGGTAGAACCGTAGAAGTCGTCATCGATATCAGGGTCGGCGGCAGCCTGAATGGCTTTTGCGTCAATTTTGGCATCGAAGTCATCGATGTCGACCATTTGGGCCGGGGGTTCGCCCATAGATATAGTGCAGAGGGGGTCTTTCAGCGTTTTGCCGGGAATGCTGTTTTTCATTTCGATGAAGAATGAGCGGTCGGTCAGATAATCGAATACCCATACGAGACGCTGCCCGTCGTCCTCGATAAAGTCGCTGAGGGGGGTGTCTTCCATCAGGTAGGCATCTTCAGAGGTGTCGGTTCCCATATCTTCGAGCGTTATTTCTTTTTCACGTTCCCAGCCGTCGTCACAGATGAAAAAAGAGCTCATCTGGTTCTTGTCATAACCCACAGAGTTACAAATCGCATTGCGTAATTCAAGAAATGTCGCGTCTGAATCAATCTGAATTTCGCGTTTGAAGTTGTCAACTTCGTCAGATACTATTCTGAAATTAAATATCATCGCTGTATTTTTAATTTTTTATACCATTGTTTCGTTCCGCTAAAGTAGTAACTTTTTTTTAAACGAGGAAAAAATCAGGTTATTTTTTCGATGAGAATTGCAGAACTCTGACCATTGTCGGCTGTGCGTTGTCCACAGTGCGCTCGCCGTCACCCTGAAAGGTCGGCTGGACGAAGATGTGAAGCTGCCGGGATTGTTTCCACAGCTGGATGTCAATAGTGGGTTCCCAAGCGTTGACCGGAAAGTCGGTCACGTCACGCAATACCCATTGTCCGCTGCCGAGGTTGCGGGTGGACGCGATCGTGACTTTCGAGCCGCGGTCTGCGTCGCGGAATATATAGTGGGCGCTGCATCCGTCGCTGACAAGCCGGGGGCGTGAGATCGGTATCATCTTAGTCCCTCCTCCGCTCAGCGAGAATGGCGACTTGCGGTCGCCCACCTGCTCGGTTTTCCATGCGGCACCGTCGTTCCACACGAGCCGGTATTGGGGCACTTGGCTGTCGCTGTCGCGCCAGTAGGTGGCGATATAGGGATTTCCGGCGGCATCGGCGGTCATCGAGGTCTGGTTGATAAGTTCAGAGTTTTGCGGTATCTGCCATGCGACCTCGGCGGTGGCGATATTAATGGGAAGATTGTATTTCTCGTCGGTTGATTTTTCCCATGTCGCCCCGTTGTCGCGGGAACGGGCATAGCATAGGTCATGATTGGTTTCGACAAGCCATGTCTCGCGCCACACCCATGACACATGTATCGTCCCCCGGTCATCGACATAAAGTTGCCAGTAGGCATTTCGCTCGTTCTCGCCGTCGATGAGAATGTCCTGTATCCGGTGCCATTTTTTCTCGGCGACCGAGTAGCGGTTTAACACAAGGTTGCCCCGTCCCGATGCCCCCGAGCGGTATGCAAAAAGCAAGTCTCCTCCTGAGAGATTGTAAAATTCGGGATAGGTCACATCATCCTCGTCGATACCGGTCATCGGTTCTGTTTCGCCGAGCACAAGCGATTCCGGAGCGATTCCGCGGCAGTAGCGCAGCGGGTGGCCGTGATGGTCCCATGAGACATGCACGAAGCCTTCGCCGTCGACTCCGATGCTGATGACATTGTGGGCGTCGGTAACGTTGCCGCTGTACTGTGTGCGGTTAAGTTGCCACGATGATGTCCTGAGCAGGCGTTTGCCTATGACAAGAGTGCCGTCGGCATCATAATAGGCTATGTATTGTGTGTCACCATGTGTCACGAGGGAACTTCCGCGAAATACCGCAGTGTTGACCGATGTCGCACTATAGCCTTTACCTACATCGACAAGAGACACGTCGGATGTGCTGCGACAGCCCGACGTGAGTGCTGCTATAAAAAGCGAGACTGAGAATATAATGGTATAGCGCATGATTGATGGTGATATCTTGAAAAAAGTTTAAGAAGTGATTTATCCGATTGCCCCCAGTGCCTGAGACAGGAGGGGGTGAGACGGGTCGAGATATGTTACCGACGGGTCGCGGCGCAGCCACAGAAGTTGTTTTTTTGCATAGACTCGCGTGTTTTTTGCAATGCGCGGGATGGCGGTCTCGCGTGTCATCGTGCCGTCCATCATGGCAAAAAGTTCTTTGTAACCTACAGTGTTCAGTGAATTCAGGTGACGCAGGTGATATACCGCTGCGGCCTCTTGTTCTAATCCCTCGACAATCATTGCATCCACGCGGGCGTTGATGCGGTTGAAAAGATTTTCGCGCGAGTGGTTGATTGCCATTTTTACAATGCGGAAAGGACGTTCTTTAGCCTCGCCGGTGCGCAAGGAGGAGTATGGGACACCCGCCTGAAGGCAGATTTCTATCGCGTGTACAAGCCGGCGATGATTATTGAGGTCGGCGGTGGCAAGATAATCCGGATCGAGACGCTGTAATTCTTCACGAAGTGCCGCAAGGCCGCCGCAAGTATAAATCTCCATTGCGCGTGCTCGTATAGCGTCACTGATGGTCGGCAGTTCGTCGATTCCACGGGTGATGGCATCAATGTACATCATAGAGCCGCCACACATCACGACGTAGTCTCCCTTTTCCCATAATTGAGGCAAGAGATTCATGACTTGTTCCTCGTAGACGGCGGCACTGTAGTATTGGTCAAGGTCGAGAATCCCGACGAAGTGATGCCTCACGGCTGCAAGTTGCTCCTGTGTGGGAGCGGCTGTGCCTATCGGGATTCCGCGATAAATCTGTCGAGAGTCAGCCGAAACGATGTCGCATCCTAAATGGGATGCGATTTCAATGGCCAGACCGGTCTTTCCGCTGCCGGTAGGGCCGGTGACAATTACAAGGGTCTTGTCAGATGTGGTCAAGGATAGTGGAATTAAGAGGTTGTTTAAAAACAAATGTGAATCCAAAATCCGACACCTGAAAACGGGTGCGACAAAGCATTTGTTATAAACAGCCTCACGGTTAAATTTTGAACTTAATATCTGATATGAAGTTATCTTATCCGCATACCACTTTGGGTTAACATTCGTTCTTAGACAACCTCTAAAGAAAGCAAAGGGACCGGTTGCGGCCCCTTTGCTTTTGGAAATAAAGTACTTTTTATCTTGTTGCAACAATGCGGGCGATTTCGACGATTACCTGAGTGGCTTTTTCCATTGAAGGAATGGGTACAAACTCATAGCGTCCGTGGAAGTTGAGACCACCTGCAAAGATATTCGGGCAGGGGAGACCCTTGAACGAAAGCTGTGCGCCGTCAGTGCCGCCGCGAATCGGCTGCACTTTGGGGGTAATGTCAAGATTGCGCATTGCCTGCTCGGCGATGTCGACGATATATTTTACAGGCTCGACTTTCTCGCGCATGTTGTAATACTGGTCTTTTATTTCAATGGAGGCGCAGCCGGGGAACTCGTTGTTGATTTTGCGGGTGAGGTGTTCGAGTTCTTTTTTGCGACGCTCGAATCGGTCGCGGTCGTGGTCGCGGATAATATAGGTCAACACGGTTTTTTCAACCGAGCCTTCCATAGAAACAAGATGGTAGAATCCTTCGTAACCCTCGGTGTGCTCGGGTGTCTCCCATCGGGGCAGCATGATTACAAACTGGTTGGCCACGCGCATTGAGTTCAGCATTTTGTGCTTGGCATAACCGGGATGCACGTTGAGCCCGACGAAAGTAACGCGGGCGACAGCGGCGTTAAAGTTTTCATATTCGAGTTCGCCTATTTCTCCGCCGTCCATAGTGTAACCCCAGTCGGCTCCGAAACGCGCGACATCAAATTTTCCCGCACCCTGACCGATTTCCTCATCGGGGTTAAATGCTATCCTGATGTCACCGTGGGGTATTTCGGGATGTTTCATGAGGTAGTCGACAGCCGAGATAATTTCGGCAATGCCGGCCTTGTCGTCGGCACCGAGGAGTGTGTTGCCGTCGGTAACGATAAGTGCCTGCCCCTTGTAATGGAGAAGTTCGGGGAACTGTTCGGGCGACAGTGTCACACCGGTAGAAGAATTTAGCACGATGTCGCCGCCGTCATAGTATTCAACGATGCGGGGTGATACATTGTGCCCGCTCATGTCAGGCGATGTGTCGAGATGAGCAATGAATCCCACTGTGGGAACATTCCGGTCTGTCACATTGCTTTTGAGGGTTGCCATGAGATAGCCGTTGTCATCAAGGGTGATGTCGGAAAGTCCCATGTCGCGCAACTCTTTTTCAAGATGACGGGCGAAAATCATCTGTCCCGGGGTCGAGGGTGTCATGTTGGTCAGTTCGTCACTCTGAGTGTCAAACTTGACATATTGGAGGAATCGATCTACAACAGTCATTTTTGCTGAGTTAGGGTTAATGATGGTGCAAAGATACGATTTTTAAATGAAACATCAATGAATAAGCGACATCACGAGGTCATAGGCCCCGACGAGGGTGATGATTATTCCGATTATGCTGCACACGAGGCGGATTGTGCTGCGGATGCTCGCGCTCCCGCCTTCAATCCATCCGGGAACGAGTTTCCAGATGACGATTCCGAGAATTATGGTTACAATTGATCCTATCATACTTAACGGTTGTTTAAAATTTCTTCAAGATTGCGTTTTTCGGCGGCGAGATTGCGCGCCTGTTCAAGCAGTGAGTCATATTCCTGCCGCAGCTCGGTCAGTTCGCGGTTGCGCTCGTCATAAAGTTCTTTCCATCCGCCTGACCCTACTGCCGACGGCTGTACTGCGGTTTGTTTTGCCGGTTGCGGGGTATGGGCAAGCCTGACGATACTCTCGCGTATCTCGGTCATGAGACCTGCGGCTGAGACATTGTCAGGGACGATTTCGACAAAGCACAACGGGTTGAAACGGGACTGAGCAGCGTCATTGCCGATAAATGCGTTGGCAATCGCAACAATGGTCAGCGGCGACATCCTGTATCGGGAGGCCAAGTCGCGGATTGCATTGTCGACATCGATACCGGCGCTGTATTGCCCGAGGTCGTTGATTACGTTGAAAAACCGGGAGTCAAGAGGCAGGGCCGTGCGGGAGTCTGATTGACGGCTGCCCCCGCTGATGTAGGCGTGAACATAGTCAGTGTTGCCGCATTTCGCGCAGTTGACACGGGCGTTCAGCCGCTCGCCGGTCTGAGAGTCGAGCAGCAGGGGAAAGCCGCAACGGTAGCATCGGAGTAGTTTCATCGCTGGGTTACTGTTGGCGGTTGGACAATGTTTATATCGTAAGTGCCCGTTGAACCTCCCGACGGGGCAAGCTCGACAATCCCGGGCGACGTGCACACGATGCGGTAAACGTTGTCAAGCTGACTGCCGTCGGTGTCACACACACGGGCTATTTCTGCAATCACCGCGTCGTGGCGCGACTCGTCGGCAAGCACAAAGGCGGTGTTGAGATAGAGCGACATCTGTTCGAGGTCAATTTCAAAAATCGCCGAGTCACACGATTCGTCCACAAGAGCCGACGAGTTAAAAGTGCGCCCGGTAAAATCGGCGTTGAACGCGCGGGCCTTTTTGAAAGAACCGTATATCTCGCCGTCATCCTCGGTCGGCACATCGGCCATATAGTCGCGCATGGCCGAGATGTTGTTGCGCGTTACCGATATTGCCGTGACCGGATTCACTGCGTAATACAGCCTGTTGTCAGGGAAACGCTGATGCCCTCGCGTAATCTCGAAATATAACGGAGCGTTGATTGCCGCCCGGAGTGCGAGAGGATACAGCGAGTCTCCGGTAATCAGCACTCGGGAACTGTCGGCAAGGACACGGAATTCCATATCGCCGATAGCTATGAGGCTTATCTCGGCCCCGTCGTTATGGGTGAGAGTCACGATGTCGCCCGACGGGATATTGTCGAGTCTCAATGATGTCGCCGATTCGGGTGCGCCACTGAACGGGTCACGCTCGGCCAGAATCCCGTTGATGGCGAGACGCGCCTCGCTCGGCACAGAGATGCCGTAGACATTAATGGCCGTCTCGACAAGACGGTTGATTTCCGAGGCTGACAGGCGCATGTCATGGACAAGCAAGCCTGTCGACATGTCATGGCGGAATCCTTTCAGGGCCGTGGCGAGAACATGCTCGCGAAACGCGCTACTTACCTGCATAGGGGAGATTCAGTTGGTCAAGGCGGTCACGCACCACGTTGATGTCTACCGCAAAGTTCAAGTTGGCATTATTGTTGTCATATCCGCTGCTGGAAATGCCCACAACCTCGCCATATTCGTTAACAAGCGCGCCGCCGCTGAACCCGTGGGTTATCGGGGCGTTAATCTGGAGTTTCTTCTCCTCGGCGCGCACGGCCGAGATTGTGCCTGATGCGTAGGACATCGGCAGCAGTTCTCCGGGCGCGGGATTGCCGACAGTAGCGATTTTGTCGCCACCGGCGACAGGCTGCCGCGAAACTGTCAGCCATGACATCCGTTTTTTGCTGTCATCATCCATGTTGACATAGAAGATGGTGTAGTCAGGGCCTGTGCGGTAGTCTGATGTGGCGACGATGCGGTTGAGCGTATAGCCGTTTTCAAAGTCAATGTTGCCCTGCGAGTCGGAAAGGTAGAAACGGTAGTTTGCGCCGTGATTCAGCACATGGTTGTTGGTTATGGCAAGTCCGTTGTCATTGATAAAGAACGCCGTGCCGATGAACCCTCCCTCTTTGGTTGAACCATAGACAAGCATGGATGCCGATTTCAGTTTGGCCGACAGCTCATTGTCGGTCAGTCGTCGCTGAGGCCCTGCTGCAAAAATGGCATTGTAGGCTTCAAGGCTGTCGCTGAGCTCGCCGGTATAGTAGGACTTTGGGCCGGCAAGAGTGAGAAGTTTGCGGTTCAATGCCTCTCCTGTGTCATACATTGTCACATAGGCCCACACTTCGTCGTCATAGGACGCAAATGTCTGGTCTCCTTCGCTGTCAGGGACAAGGGCGACCTCGCGACCTACGATATTGGCCCGCAGATATTCCTCGGCAAACGCACTCTGTGGCGAAACTCCGAGCAAGTGTACGGTCAGGCCGCTGTTGAGGACGACAGTGCCTCCGTCACTGACGCTTTCCACGGTGTCAATTTCATCCTCTATTCTGTTGCCTGAGCATCCGGCGGTAAGCATGGCGGCTGTGCAGATTGATAAGAGGGCAGTCTTATTCATATATTATATGCGATATTTTTTTATTCAAATTTTATAACGGCTTTCCCGGTTACCATCCACATGTCATCGGAGGCATCATATTTTATTGTTCCCGGGGCAATGTTGACGATGGTTTTGTCAATTGCGTCGGCAGGCCATTCCTCGCAGTCGGTTACCGGCATGAGGTCGCGCTCAAATCCCATCTGACGTATATCCTTGTCGGGGGTGACGAAAAATGTCCCTGTTCTGGCATTCTTGTCAATGTCGAGAGAGAAATAGGTTTTAAGCGGAGTCAGCATGTCGCAGTAGAAAGCCTGTCCGTCACCGGCAATGTCGGGTACGGGACAGTAGATGCGGATTGTGTCGGCCGATGTGGTGGGTACAGTGTCTTCAGGGGTGGGCGCGGCTGCGGAGGCCGCACTTGGCTGCGGTGTTGCGGATGCCTGTTGGACCTGTTGGGCCTGTTGTGGGACGGCAACGCCGAGCTCGGGATAGCCCATGTCGCTTGACAACCGGTTGACGCGCTCTACAAGTGATGCAATTGTCGCGTTAAGCTGTTCTATCGTTTTGGCCTGCGCCTCGATGATTTCCATCGCGGGGCGCAGCACAGGGGGATAATTATTCATTTTAGAGTCTCTTTTAATGAGCAAGATTAGCTGATGGTGATTTTGATTCTCTCGTTCAACACCCATTTGTCACCCTGACGAGTCGCCGTCACAGAATTTAAGCCGTGTACGGCCGACGGGACTCCTGTCCCGGGGGCGATTTCATAGTCGAAATAGGGGAGGAGCTTTGCCTCGGCCGACTGTAGAAGCCGGGCTGCGCAGCGGTCGTTGAACTTGACGGTCGCTTTGTCGCCCGTAGCCGTGATTACAAACGGGACATCGGCAGCATATGAATCGGGTACAGGGGTAAGGACGCCGTCAGATGTTCCGCGGGCATAGAATGTGGCGGTGACATCGGCTATTTCAACCGTCGGTGCCGAGGGGGCGGCTCCGGGGCGAACTGACATCTGAGGCTGCTGCCTTGTGCTGTTGACTGTGTGGGTCACGCGCTCGGCGATTCCGGCAATGACCGGGTTAGGCAATGCCGGTTTTTCAGCAAGTTGCGTGATGCGTGACTGAAGACCGTCAATTGACTTTTCGATAACGTCGAGGCGCGAATTCAGAGCACGGAATTCGTCTGACAGTTTGCGCTGTTCCTCCAATATGGTTTTCAATGCGTTGATTTCGGCTGTCACGCCTGCGATTTTTTCATCGAAATACTGTGTTACAAATTCGGGTAACTTTATCATGTGTCATTCATCGGGATAATTTTCCTCGTGACGGTTTGGATGGACCGTCACGAGGAAAAGGTTAAGGTGCTGTTTATTCATCAAGACGGAACAGGGAGCCTTTGAGCATCCAGAAGAACAGCGAGTCAGTAATCTGTGACTCGCCTCCGGGATCGTTGGATGCGGCCTTGTAGTTCTTCACTTGGTCAAAGCTGGTGACGGCTCGGTCACAGAGTTTTTCAAGCTCGGCCGGTGTCAGCGACGGGATGTTCAGACCCGCGTGTTCGACACTGTTGAAAGCCTTGACAAAATCCTCGAAGAATTTCCTGACTCCGGGGGTGACGGTATCAATGTCTTTGAAACGCAGGACGCTCATGGAGTCAGAATCGGCATATCCGTAGTGGCGCACGTCGACAGAACGGATTGTCGCGCCTCCCTGACGGGCAAAAATAGCTGCGCCCTCGGCCGTTACAGCCTTGGGGTTTTCGGCAAAGTTTACGGAGAACCCTGCCGGAATGTTTTCGATACCGAAAGCATTCAGCAATTCAGCGGTGTAAAGTGTCAGTTTGTCACAAGACGGGTCGGGCCCGAAGATAGCCTCGATATATTTCGATCCGAAACCGGTGAAGTTGATTACCGAGGGGAATTTCTCGGCCATTTTCGGGTCGGCTTTAATCCAGTTGGCAATATGGTATATCAATGCGGCATAGTGGAGCATCACAACCTTTCGGGGAAGATTGTTCCCGTTGTCTGATTCGGTGATGCAGTTCAGGAACTGTCGCTGCTGGTCTCGCAGTAGCATGTTGACAAATTCCTTGCCGGTGTGGCGAATCCTTGAGAGTTCAACATTTTCATATCCTATTTTGAGGCGGCTGCTGCCAAGCTCAGTGCGGGCAAAGCGCGTGAAAATGTTATCGGGTACTGCACGGTTGCCGTCATGGACATTCTCGTATCCTGTTCCCCACAGGTCGTCACCGGCAAAAAGAACCGAGTTGTACCGAGCGATGGGACGTCCGGAGGTCGCACGATAATACTGGATGTCGGTGGTGCCGCCGCCTATGTCGACATTCAGTATGCCGTCGACGGTTTCAGCACCGCGGTTTATGAGTTGCTGGGCGGGAGCGAGGGATTCGGGCATACTCATGAACTTGGCTGCGGTCGATGCGCCGAAAGCGCGTTTGTAGGCCGAGTTCCATTGCTCGTTGAGAACTGAGGAGTTGGCCATTGCGAGAGGGTAGGTGAGCATGATGACCGGTGTCTCGCTGAGATTGGAGCCGGGTTGTGAAAGCCAGTGGGTGCGAATCATCAACAACAGTTCTTCAAAGAACATTTTGGCACGGTCCTTGGCTTCCTGAGTGCGTCCGGCGCTGAGGTCCCATTTTATCGAGGTGCGATAGTGGGAGTCGCGGAACAGCTCTTTGTGGTAGCGGAATCCGATTGACATTTTGCCGAAAAGATTGTCGGAAATCTGTTGCTCCTCATAAACCGCTGTGCGGATGGGGAAGGAGTAATCGGTGCCTGCGAAATTGGGGAAGAACTGCTGGCCCTGCGCGATGGCAAGGCTGCGGCCTTCCTCTCCGTAAATCTTGCTCATCGCGTCGATGATTTTCTCGTGACGGTCCTGAGCGATAAATGCCCTCATGTCGGGTTTCTTGGCAAGATACACGGCCTGCATGGCGATTTCTTTTTCCGAGAAACTTGCCGCGGTAGCGTTGTCTTCGTCGGAGATAAACGCAATGTGGGTGTTGGTGGTGCCGAAATCGACGCTGTAGAAAAATTTGCGCGCACCGTTGACAAATGCCGGCATCTTGGGGATTATCAAGCCTGACACGTCGGGGTGGGCCGAGTCGTTACCATCCTTGCACGACAGTGAAATTGCGTCAACGAGTCCTGCAAACTTGTAATAAACCGACGTGGGCGATGTGCCGCGGGTCGATACTTCGGTTAGGGCTATGGGTGATTTAGAACCGGAACTCAGGAAGTTCAAGCTGATGTCCTTGTAACCGACAGTGCCGTATTGCAACTGCACGGTATAACGGTTTTCGTCGCTATATTCGGGATTCTCGATGCGTATAAACGGCGCGATACCCACCGATAGCGATTCTTCCATGTTGCGGTCGCTCGGATATACGACATCAGCGTCGAGGTTGTAGCTCTTGTGCAGGATGACGGTGTTGCGGCGTGAGCCGTTAACGTTGCGCACCGGGACGGCCAGCTCGACCGTCAGGACTGTCTCGTCGCGGTCAACCGAGATGTTGAGCATGCGGTCAGTCAGGAAATCTACCGGGAAATAGGCGAGTGCCTTGGCTTTCAACGGCAGCAGGTAGCTGCGGCCCTTGATGTTGATGACATTCTTGAATTTGGTGTCGTCCATCTCGTAGGGGAGCGTGATGAGTGCATCGTCAAGGAAGTCGATGGTCGTGAGCCAGTTGTGGATAAAGGAATCGCAGTGAGGGATAGGACGGTCATCTTCTTTCTCGTTCTCGATCTGGGGGACGGTAAAGCGATCTTCCCAGTTCACATCGTCATAGAGGAACATGGAGCTGTAGGTCGACCCGGCAGCCAGTACCAGCGGAGCTTTGGCCACGTCATAGACACCCTCTTTCTCAAGATAGGGCGAGTCGATGAAGAAATCTGATTCCAAAGCACTTGCATTGCGGGAAAGAAGGAACATGTCGATAGTCTGAATGACCTCGTCGCGCTCGGTTTCCTTGTTGTAGCTCTTTGATTCAAGACGAGCGACTTTCAACCGTTCAGAGGCACCGGCATCACGTTTTACAGAGATTATATCATAGTCTCGGTCTAAATCGGCGATAGTGTATCTTGTCGGATCGGCAAATTCAGCCTTGAGTTGCGGTGTCTCGTTGTCAAGACACAGTTTGAGATACTGGAGGACACCGGCCACGGTTTCGCGGGCTTTGTTGGGGGTGCGGCCGTGTTTCCCGTCGACTGTCGGGTTGAGGACATTGTAGACGCAGTAGAGGCGGTACATGAAACGGCGGAAATCGGTCTTTCGTTCCAGCAGAGACTTCACGGGACGGCCGCTGTTCCAGTTGGGCGATGTAAAGACGAAAGTAAATGGCGAGGTGCCGCCGATGAGTTGCCCGTCTTTAAAGATCAGGAATATGTTGTTGACTCCTGTGAGGAATTTTACCGCCTGCTTGTTCAACGCGTCGGCGAGCTCGGCATGGTTGGTCTCATTGAGCAGCTTGATCTGCTCGTCTCGGTTCCAGCATTCAAATCGGAGCGCATGGCTTTGGTTGAATACGATTTCCATTGCGTCGAGCCACTGCGACACAATCTGGTGATAAGGTGGCGCGGCATTCCCTTTGGTCCAGCGGATATGGTTTTCAGAGTCCTCCTTGATGCTCAAAAGGGCGGTGCGGAAAAATATCATTCGTCCGAAGATGCTGGGAATGGACGAACCCGGTTTGTTGGCGACATCGCTGCTTGACGACAGCGGATCGCCTTTTTCTGCATAATCTTTGGATGTGACCTTGGAAGTGGGCTTGATATGCTGAATGTCCATATTGCGCCCGTGGTCTCTTAATATTTCTGCCATGATGGGGTTAATCGGTTGTGGTAAGGTGACTGTTTTCTTTGTTTTTGAACAGGCCGCTGACGGTCTCGTTCATGACGCGGTCGGCTGACTGGAAGAAGAAGAACCACGGGCGTCCGTTATAGGGCGTTTTCTTGCCGTTGTCGGTCTCTTTTTTCCACTGCTCGGCGAGTTCCTTGCGAATTGATTCGGACGATACGAGTGCCGACGGTTTTCCGAAGAATCCTTTCTCGGCGGTCTTGATGTCGTAATATAAATCGATATACTGACTTTCGGGGCGGAACAGTGTGACAGGTCGCTTGGTGCCGCCGAGCTCCTTGATCCAGTCGTTGAAATAGCCGATAAATGTGTCGAGTTCCTTCTTGCCTTTGTTGTCGGCGCTGAGACCGGTGTTGCGCAACCATGTGTCGTTCTTTTCGCCCTCTCCCTTGACAAGCATGTAGTCACGGCAGAATTTGTTGAACATGACGAAACGCACCATCGGGTCAATGAACTGATAGCGGGTCTCATTCTTGAAACTCAGGTAGCCTATCGGACTGTCGGTCGAAGTCATGCCTAATTCATAGAAGGCCGCATCCTGCTCACCCATGTGGAACTCGTTTTTGTCCTCGTTCATGAAATGGATGACACACATCGCGCCTACCATCTCGACGAGGTGGGCCTCGTTTTTCTGTTCCATGCTGCCCTCGTGGTTGGGGAAGGATTCCTCAACCTTTTCGTCGCCGACATAGTAGACGGCATCGGCGAGGGTATTGACGCTCTTGCCGAGGTCGTAGGCATCGAGCGCTGCCTTGGTCTTGGCGCAGAAAGTGTCGGAATCGATGGCACTCTTTACGTCGCGGCTCACCTTGAAATAGGGACTGACGGCAAGAATGCCGACCGGAACCGAGTTCAGGTCCTCTTTTTCGCGGATGAGGTCGAGGAGCATGGGAATGCCCGACGCACCTGTGCCGCCGAAAATCGACCCGATAATGAATATGCGGTCAAACGGGGTCACATTGTTGAGGAACTGCTGGATTTCAAGGCTGTTTTCAAGTGCGCGGGTAACGACACACCCGATGTTGGGACACCCCTTGAATCCTTTTTCAAGATTGAGGTTCAGCTCGGCAGTCTTTGAATCCTCGGGACTGTTGTCATAGAGTGCCTTCAACAAGTCGTTGGTGGGTTGGAGCGCACCGCCGAGCGACGACATGCGGATGTGGTCGGCGAAAGTGATATTTGTGTTTTCTTGACCGAGATAGACTTCAAACTTGGAATTCGGGTTGAATTCCTCGGTCGTTTTCACTATTTCTTTCAGCTTTCTAACCGGTGTGCAGAAGAAACGTCCTTCGACCTCGTCTTCAACTTTGTAGGCATCGCGGTGAATGCGCTGATAGCATTCAAGAATGTCCTGAGTGCGGTTGGTGTCACCGTTGTCTACGTCATAGTCGATAATGATGGGGATAATCTCGTTCTTGGTCGATGTCCCTTTGACACCGGCTGCAAGGAGCATGGTGAGAGAACGGAGCACACGCGCCCCGGTTCCACCTATGGCAAATACGAATGTTCTCATTATAAGATAATGTGGTGGGATTGGTTAGAATCGGAAAACTCCACGGTGGGGAATGTTGACACCGTGACCTGAGAATCCGTTGAAAAGGAGCGAGAAAAGGTAAAAGAAAATGATGGTCAGCACGAAGTTGGTCCAGCAGAGACGGTTGACCGGGTTGCAGCCAAACATTCCCTTGTTCTGTTCGCGCTTGATGTCCTGTTTAGCCTTGTCGAGGACGGTCTTGTCGGCTCCGGGAACACTTACTTTTTTCTTGTACATGCGTTCTACGGTCTGGGGCAGTGCGCCTTTTTTAGCCGAAATACCGGTGGCGAATCCTGTAACGCCAAATGAAATAGCTCCTGCGACAAAAAGAGTCACGACCCATGTCGACATACGCGCCCATGAGAATGACATGCGGCATGCGACATAGTAGATGAGTGCTACTGCAAATGCCACGCCGAGAGCGATGAGGAAAGCCGATGTGAAACCGCCGTTATTTACGAAATACTCTTTGTAAACGCCGAGTTTGTCAGCGTAGGCTTTGCTTGAAGTCACTAAGAAATAGAGAAAGCTCATGGTTGATGAAATTTTATAGGTTAATGATTAAATTTATTCGGCAAAATCCCAGTCGAGGGTAAAAGTACGGTGGGCAATGTTGTTGGTGTTGATGCGGTACACACCGTCGCGGAGGCCGTTGACGAGTACATCGAGGAAGAAAGTGCGATTAAGCTGCGACATTATATCGGCGTCATCCTCGGTAGACGTTTCGGCAATCCAGCCGGGGAGGGTGTTGAGCACGTCGATATCGACTTTTTTCTGAGTGTTGATTTCCATCGGGACGGGAATCACAAGCGAATTGCCTTGGAAAATCAGTCGTTCAGCCGGGAAATCGACTCCGTCCATCTTAACTCGGAAAGCGTTGCGCAAGGCTGCTTCGTCACGCATATAGTCAGGGAACTGCTCGAAGGGGAACTGCATGTTGACTGTGGCCTTGGTCTTAGCCTCCTCCTCGGGTTTGATGACGAAACGGTCGGCAGTCGATGCGTCGGTATCGAGATCCGAAACAGTGGGAGCAAGCTCTCCGGCGGGAGAAATCATGTGGACTGAATGGAGGGGGGAGAAGTTGCGGATGTTGTTGCTGTCGGCGTTGTCGGCAAATTTCTTGACGAGGCTCTGCTCTCCGAGGACTACGACGTAGAACGGGCGCACGCCCTTGGAAATGCGTTTCCGGCCATTGGCAAAATCGTAATAGTCGCCGTCAAAGTTGGCGTTGAACTGGTAGACCGATGCGCCGTAATTTTTTTCTGATGCTTTGTTGACTGCCGACGAGATGCGGTTTTCGAGGGTCGTGCGGTTGTTTTTGTTGAAATTGCGGTCACGGGCGATTTCGGCATTTGTCCCGCTCGGGATACCGTCGGTTATGAAAAACGCGATGCGGTTGTGGGCGGTATCGTTGACAGCGTCGGTCGCTATTTTGCCGAGAAATTCGTCAAGCAGGAACGCGTCGGAGTATCCGGTTTTTTTTGATGTCAGAGTCGAGGCAAATGTGTTGAAGTCAGTGCCTTTGAGGCCTTTGGCCGAAACGTAGAATGCCGAGTCGGCCTCGTTGTTGTTATAAAATGACTTGATGCCGTTGATGACATCTACAAATCCCGTAATGGTCATTCCGCTGCCCGGATTGAGATACCCCTTCATGCTTGACGAGTTGTCAAGGTAGAAAGCAATCTGGACGGGGAGGTTGACGGCAGGCGCGTCGGTTGCCTCGACAGGGATTGAGACCGTGATAGTCGATGGGTCGTAGCCGAGACTTTCCAGCTCGCTCCACAGATAGGCGTTAAAGCCGGTAGTGTCAGCTTCTTCGTCTGTTTTATGGGAATCGGCATACATTTCGCGGAGATCGGCATAGCTTGCCTTGGTAATTACCGCCCCGGTCGGCAGGGTCGAGATTGCATCGCTGATTTCATCAGCGGTGGGATGGGGCGTACTGCCGCACCCGATGAAAAGCGATGCCGATACGCCGGCAACGGCAATCGCACCTATAACTGTTATTGGTTTTAAAATGCTCATATAGATTTTTTAATTGTTGATGCGTGATACGATTGGTTTTGAAACGACTTTACCGTTGAGGGAGTAGCCGAGTGTATAGAGGTCAATGACGGTCTCGTCGTCATCCACATGCGAGGTGATGTCGCTGACGTAGGCGTCGATGTTGCGGATTGCCTCGGGGTCATATTCCTCGGGGTCATAGATGTCGCTGAACAACTCGGGGTAGAGCAGCTTGATGCCCACGCGGTTGAGCAGTGCCTGCAACAGAGAGAACGCTGTGGTGATACGGGCCGTGTCGAGTTTCTTGGCATTGAACTGCTCGGCGATGAAGGGAACGCGCGAGTAGCAGAAGAAGCGGCCGAGGTTGTCAATCCATGTCGCCGACGGGATGTTGAGGCATTCCACAAATGATTCGCGGATAGCTTCCGCTACAGCCTCGGGACTGCTGTGGTCAGCCTTGGCGAGACTGTCGTCAAGAGTCTCCTTGAATTCGTTGAGGCCCAAGAAGTCGTTGGTTATTATTTTCTCGTCGATGGCCTTGGGCAGCGCGCCTTCGCGGTTTGACCCGGTGAAGGATGTATGCACGGCATTGTCCATGTCGGCGAAAATATCTTTTACAAATGCGATATATGCGTTAAAGAAGTTCTCGATAACGGCGGATTTTTCTTTGATGTCGGAATCGAGTTTCTGAATTCTGCTGTCGCGTTCTGTTATGGTCTCGTTAAGGGTTTCGATGTCGTTGTCACGTTGCGCGATGACTTTTTCAAGAGCTGATGCGGCCTCTTTGACAGCCTCGACCGGCTGTCGGGATGCAAGAGTTACATTGTGGTCGGCAACAGTGGCTGCTGCTGCGGCAATGACATCTTCGGTCAGCGTGTTCAGGTTGTTTTTGGCTTCGGCGGCTGCTTGGTTGGCCAATTCGGTTTCCCGTCGGGCGGCGGCAGTGAGCTGCTGCTCGGCCGTTATCTGCTTTTTGCCTGCACCGACGATGGAGACAAGGTGTTTTACCAGCGAGTTGAACGAGCCGTCTTTTACGAGCTCGCGAATCTCATCATCGCTGTTCTCGGCAATGAACTCTTCCTTGATTTTGGCAAATTTGTCGCTGACAGCAGCCGAAGGAAGGGCGCCGACACTTTCGGCCCCGTATTTCTCAAGCAGGGAATCGACATCGGCTTTAAGGCTGAGAGCCGCGTTGCAGGCAGCGGCGAGAGATTCGGCCGAGGCGAGTTCTGTAGTGGTTGCGGCGGTGAAAAGAGCAAAAATCTCTTTTGAGTTTCGTGATTCATGCCAGTTCTCGATTTTGGCGGCAACCGCGTCGATAGAGTCAACGGTAATTCCCAGTGTGTCAGAAATTGCTTTCAGCACCTTGTTTTCGCCGGTTCTGACAGCATCTTCGGTATCCACAGGCCGGGAAAGAGACTCGGCGATGAGGGAGATTGCGTTGTCAATGTCGGTATCGGCAGGAATCTTTTTCGATTCATCTTCAATCGAGTTGTTGATGCCTTTGAGCAGCTTTGCGCCGATGATTTTTGCTATGGCGGGCGACCATGTCGAGGCGAGGACCTCACCGGCGATGGCCTCGGTATCGTTCAATCGGTTTTGAGCTTGTTCGAGTTTCGTTTTGAGTTCAGGGACTTGCTTGGATTTCTCAATTATTGAGTTGAGTCGCGAGCTTGAGGTGGAATGACCCGGTTCAAGTTCTCTATTGACAAATTCCCATATCATGCTACGTTCCTCGACATTGGGATTGCGCATGATTTCATCAAATGAACGCACTTTCTGCACCGGGCGCGATGCCTCTTGGTCAAACTGTGCCAATGCCAGTAATGCGTCATTAAGCGTGGCATATTTCTCTTTCAGAATCGGGTATTCTGCCTGAGTGAGTGATTCGTAGGAGGATTTCCTGAATTTGACAAGTTCGGCAAGATTTTTAGAATAGCTCGCTGCCATGTTGATGGCATCGTCTAAGCTTCGAGCATTTAAATCCGCGCAAATCCTGCTCAAAGTATTCTGATAACTTTGATTTGTCTGATTGGCCGAGTTGAGTTGCTCTACAAGTTTGTTGCGTTCGGTTGCGAGCCGGGAGATTTCGGCTGTGTCGCGTGTGTTATCGGCTGAGAGTGACTCAATCGCGTTTTCTTGAGCAATCACTCGCTCTTTTATTTCAGAGAGGGTTTCATATACCTCTTTATAAGGAACGAATTTACATGCGAGTCTGCCGAAAAATGACAGTCGCGAAGGATGGCGCGGGTCTTCTTCGTGTCGGGTGTCTGTGGCCTGTGACCGGAGGTTTTCTTCATTGCCGGTCGTGTTTATGCCGTTTTCGGGGGCAATGTTGGGATTTTCGTTTGTTGACATAGTTTGAGGTTATTGAGGTTGGGCAGTTTTCAGCACAGGCCAAAGACTGAACCGGTTAGACTTGCTGTTAATGTCGATTTTGGATGTTGAGATTCCGGCGCGTTGCATGCCGTTGATGAGCATTGACATTGTGTTGTTTTCATCTACCATCAGTTGCAGGCGCACAGCCTTGCGGTTGTTAAGCGCGGTGGCATTGATTTCGACCATCGGAGTTATGTATTCATGGTTGCCCTCCTGCCAGTCTTTTTCGGTATTGGCCGAGAAAGTCTGGACAAGGATTAGTTCCGATGTCGATGACAGGTCGAGCGTTACCTCCTTGCTGCGATAGGTGGAGATATTCATTCCCTCTTTCTTTACTACGCCGGTATTCTGGTCATGGCGCGGGTTCAGCAGCTCGCGGTAACATGTCTCGCCGTGGAGGCCGCGATAGATGACACCGTAGGCGGCCACGATGTTAGGACTGTTGAAAACCACGCTCGAATCGTCGCTGCCGAAAAGTGACGCATAGTTGATGGCTCCTTCGACAACGACTGTCTTGGCGCGGTCAAAGCGTGACCCTTCGTCGGTACAGGTACTGAGGTCTATAATTTTCATGTCGGGCGCGGCCCATTTTTTCAGCGCTTTATCAAGGCGTTCCTGAATCGCTTTCAGTTTTGCGCTTCGTCCCGACATCAGGACAGTGTCAATCTTCACATCCCCTTCGTCGGGGTTGCTGAAGAACTCGAAGAAGTTGGAAAGGAAATCTTCCGTAACCTCTTTGAGATAGTTTTGGAATTCAGGCGTGTTTATAATGTGGACATTCTTGTCAAGAAGAGTGTCCTTGGTGATTTTTAGTGACAGGTCTTTGTCAAGCGGTATCTGAGCAAATTTCTCGCTCAATGCGGGTTTGATTACGTTTTTGATTTTTGCTTTCAGATTGAATGCAGCCTTGATGCGGTCGGCATCGTTAATTTTGTCGGGATTGGCAAAATTCTCAAGTTCCGGCTTCCATTTGGCAAGCAGTTGGGCGATGAGCGCGTCGAGATAGTTGCCGGCCTTGGCTATACCGATCTTGCCGAGAATGCGGATGTAGGTGCGTGTCCCGATTGTCTCTTTGGCAAAGAGGGTGACATCGAGTGTTCCCGCACCCATGTCATAGACAAGCACATACTCTTTACGTTTCAGCGCGATATTGTTCTCGCGGCCGAGATGGCGGTTGAGCGCAAGCCAGTTGTGTTGATAGTAACAGGCGACAGCGTCACTCTCGCTGACAAATCGGATTGTGCGGATGTTGATGTTGCGAAGGCTCTGCGTCACAATTTCGCGTATGCGCTGCATGTGAAGCGGGGTATAGGTATTAGGCACAGTCAGTACGAGCTGGTTGATGCGTCGTGCCCCTCCTGTTATCGACTTGGAAATGAAGAAAGAGAATAGTTCTTTGTAAACTTCGCCGAATATGTTGTCAACGCGGGCAAGCGGGGTGAACATATCGACTGAGACCCCGTCTTCGTCAGTTTCTGACATGACAAGACTCTGCTTTTCAAGAATCTCACCATCGGCGTTTTTATAGGAGTAGGTGAAATTGGTATAGTTTTCAATATTGGGCAACAAATCATATCCCACGATAAGTTTCAGGCAGGGGATGACGTTGCGGATGTTGGCGCGTTCAAGTTCCGAATGAGGGGAGAGGCACAGGGAGAGTGATTTAAATGCCTCCTCGGTCGTTTCATCATTGTCCACAGCGAGATGGGAGAGGTTGTTGCTCTTTATTTCGCGGAAAATCAGATTGGAGGACAGGAACGGAGTCCCGACTTCGTATGTGTCGAAGTCAGGGTCGCTGAACAGGATATTTTTCTGCTTGTGGAGGTCAAGCATCGTGTTGCCATACTGTGACACGATGGCCGATGTCCCGAAGTCGATTGCAAGCCACTCGGGATTGGGTTGCTGGAACACCGGGAGTGTGATGGCGATTTTATGAGTCCTCTTGTTGTCGTCAAAGAAGTTGGGCCTGATGTCGCAAAGTCCTTGCTCGTCAAGGCAGTAGTCAAACGACACAATCAGTTTGACATCCACATTGTAGTTTTTTTCGCGCCCCGGGATATACAGGTCTCTGATTCGGTCGCCGGAAAATATCAGATTGACAGTGCGGGTCGATTCGCCCCGGTTGGGGAGCATCATTTCTGTCGGTCCGTCCAGCACGAATGCTGTGCCTGCATTATCGCGCGATGTGGTGTATTTGGCTTCGGTTCCTCGGGAATACTCTATCGAATATTCGATATTGCGGATTACGATACCCGCGCCCGAGCGGCCTTCGGTGGCAAGGTTGGAAATCGTAACGGGAATGTTGACCTGCAATCCCGAGCCGGGGAGGAAGTAGACGCGTTCAAGCCGGGTGTCACGCTGCTCGGTCAGGTCGGTGATCTTTCGTGTCTGCGGGTCTTCGACAAGGATTTTCAGGCTTGGACGCTGGGAGTTGCGCAGCAACGAGAACGTGGTGACGGGCACATTGAGCTGCTTTACAATCTCCGGCTCGTTGGAATTGCTGTATTTCAATATCGTGTTGAACTCGTAGGTCGCTTTGCCGGTCGGCTCGTCACACGGGTTGCCGATGCGGGCAACGTGGGCGCGGATAGGGATCGACACCGATTTGTTGCCCGAGTGACCCATCGCGGCTGAATCAAGGTTGAGAATCGAGAACCGTGTCCCGTCGGCACTGCGGTTGGCAAGCAGGGAACTCTCGCATAGGTTGAGGTCTATGCCGATAAGTCCCGGAGAGACGATTTCTCCATCTTTCTTGACAATCATCTCGCAGTCGCAGTCTATTGACGGCAGGTAGGCAAGGTCGTTGTCATTGCGGATTACCAGTTCTCCCACCAGCACGGTTTCCGGCTTGTCACTGAACATCAGTTCTGATTGGTTCAGCTTGACTAAAACTGACGGTACCGATGTGAGATGCCGTAGCGAAATTTCGACAAGGACAGTCTGGGTGCATATCAGACTCCCTTTCTCGTCACGCAGCACGATATTGAAAGTGATAGGGTGTTTCTTGGCGGATGCCGACTGGATTTCGGTGCAGTCTGTTACCGCGTCGGTCTTGAAAAAGATGAGGAATGCGGTATCCTCTTCTTTTATATGTATGGGGACGTTTGTCCCGGTCGACATTACAGTCTCGCGTCCGTTGACCATGACTGACAACATGCGGTTGATGTCAACCACCAGTTCGGGTGCGACAACAAGGTTTTCAAGGGTAAGCGATATCTCCCGTTCAATCTTTTTCCGCGACCCGAAGATGTTGAACATGCTGCGTGTCGGCTCTACATGTATCAGCCATTGCATGCCTATGTTGACCGGGTCGCGACGTGAGGATGTGAGGTCGATTTTTACCTCCTGTCCCTGCGACGGGTCAATGGTGGTTGATACTGCTATATTGCTGTTACTCATAATCTGATATGATATGTTGTAAAGGATATTTATTTCTTTTAGTTAGATTTCTTTTGGCCTGCCTTCCTGATTGAAAACTCGCTGTTGAGCGGGGTATATCTCAGGCTGCGCTTGTTCAGAATGATTATTACAGCCACCACGGCGATTACAATCAGCATCACAAAGATAACTTCCCATAAAAAGGCAGCCATGCGGATGTCGTCGCGGTAGAACCACCACATCGTGTCGGGCAGGGCGATGCCGAAAACACTGCCTTTGTCATTGCAGCGCAGCGTCGCGTGAGTTGTCAGGCGCGAGGCATATACATCGTAGGGATTCCAAAGGTAGGCATTGTATATCGAATCGTTCTGCAACAGCCAGCCGCGCACTGTCACGGGCACGTTGTCTGGGTCGAGGTCGTCTTTGTCGACTTGGAGATTTATGTGGAGCGTTTCACCGGGGGATTTTGCGTCGGCAACACATGTGATTGTGTCTCCGGTTATAGTGGCGACATCCACCTGCAACTTTAAAAGCGCATACAGATTGTCCACGCTTGCGGCATCAAAATCCATCAAGTATCCGCCCGGCACCCGTTTCAAGTTTAGTGAGGCAGGATAGTTCACCACTCCTGCGAGAGACGTGGTTGCCGAGGGCCGGATCTCGTATAACATAAGACGGTAGGGGAGTTGTCCCGATGTGGCGATGGGAGTTTCAGCGATTAATTCGGCAATATAGTTGCGGGCAAACTCATTGCAAACTCCACGGAATTCTTTTTCATCGGCTCGTGCCCCCATTCCTTTGAACACCTGAAACTCTTTCATGAAGTTGTCATTGCCGTTGTGGAAGTCATCGGAGACGAGTAAAAGATATGTGCGGTTGGCATATATGTGATTGATGTCAGAGTCAATGTTCTTACCTAACAACGATCTGACGGCAAACGCTTTGGCTCCCGAAAGTAACGAATATTTGCTCCCGCGACTTCGGTTTATACCTTGGTTGTAGACGATGTTCTCCCAGTCGTCACTGAAAATATTATCCCATCCGTTAAATTCTCTCCATGCTATTTTCCGGTTGCCGGAATCGATTGACGGCTTGGCAAAGTCGTTGAGAGATTCATTGTCGGCCCCCATCGCAAAATTTACTACCGAGACATAGTCTCCGGTTTGAGGCATGGCGTTGTTGTTCCGCAACAGGCGGTCAGCGTTGGTGACAATGGCCGGTCCGGAGCTGAGAAGATAATTCTTATAAGTTTCGGGTAAAGCGTTGTCAAATGCAATGATGATGTGTTTTCGCAATATCGAGTCGCTCTGAGCACTGATACATTGGGGCAACAGTGCGTCCAACAGGATAAATGCGAAAAATGCGAGACTCGGAATCAAGCCTCGTGAATGGGTGAGAGAATAGTGGTTTCTCATATATAGAGAATAATATTCAAGTTACTATATGATTATAAATGTGTGTCACAAAGTGTGCATGAACATGATTTTTTTCATGGTTGTACCACATTTATTTTACAAAGTTACTTATAAAATCGAAAACAGCAATAAATGAGGCTGAAAAATGTCAGAAATCTGCGATAGCGAGTGGCGAACTGGTCGCTGTTGAACGAGCCCCATTCGTAACCGCCGCAGGCGCTCTGCAAAGCAGAAAACAGGGCCATCGAGAATTTGTGAACGAGATACATGGCCCCGGCATCGATGGAGATGTGTACTGCGCCAAGCGAAGCGATGGTGGCGGCAGAGGCATTGAGTCCGACGAAATGCACCGCCACTTCGCCGTGGTTACGGAAGGCGGCAGAGATGGAGAGGCCGGTAGCGAGCCACCGAGGCTGTCGATAAGCACGTTTACCTGCTTGCCCTCGTTTTCGGCAAGCACGGCATCAACGTCGCTACGGCCGAAGTCGATGCCCCCGACATGGCCTTTCAGTGAGATTTGATATGTGGTTTTAAGCATGGCAATTTTCCCGTTAAGCGAGAGAATGGAAACTCGTTTGCATTGCCGAGCGCAGGAAAAATGCGCCTCGCGAAAACTAACTTTGCCACGAAGTTACCGCTGTTAATAAGGAGGCGGAAAGACACGAAAAGTCAGGAATTTTCGTAACTTTGTGCTTTGAAAAACAGCAACATTATGAAACACCCTCTAAGTCTCCTAATCCGGCATACGATGTAATAAGGATAAGATTTACACATACGATGGTGCGGTGCTCGGCATAAGGTCGTTTGAAAACTCGTCGAGAATGAAGATGGAATTTCGGATATTCCGATTCGTGGAAGTTGATGTCGTCGGCGAATTTTTCGAGGACAAGAAAATGAGCGCGGCAGAGGTGCCGCCACTTCATCAGAAACCCCGACATCACTGCCGAGGTTCCGATGTTGTATGAATTGCTGTTTTCTTAGAGTCGTTTCATTTCTGCTTCTGCTGCTGACGAACCTTTATATTTGCTTTTGCGGGGTTGGAAATTGTAGATTATGTTCAGGGTTACGCCTCTGCGGTCATAACTCTGCCGTTTATCTACGAAAACGCCATAAGTGTTCATCGTCCAGTCGTTGTTGGCAGTATTGAAAATGTCAGTGGCGGTCAGTTTGACTGTAAGCGATTTATTCAGGAATGTCTTGCCTACTGACGCGTCCATAGTAAACCATGAGCCATGGAAACGGTTAGTGTGCATGTCGCCTTGAGAACTGCCGCTTATATTCGCGGTTACTGACCATCCGTGAGGCAATGAGAATGTGTTGTCAAAATAGTATGAGTATATGGGTTTATCGTATCGGTTATTGTCAAGCTGTAACCACTGCCGATACATGCCGACCGTCACGTCTGGAGTCCACCGGCGTATGGGCCGGCTCCATACAAGGTAGAGGTAAAATGCCGAAACATCGATATTTACAGGGTGCATAATCAACTGTAGATTATTGGCGGGATAAACCTGTTTGACAAATGCGTATGTGTCAAGCGCACGAGTGTAATCAGCCTGAAGCATAAAACCTTTCCACATACCGAACAGTTGGATGTCGTGCATTTTCTCATCGTGTAATCCGGGATTGCCGCCCTCTATTTCATGAATGCCTGTATAGTTGAGCGATCCTGTCAGTTGCGAGTATGGAGGCTTGACTGTTGCCATTTTATAACTGATGCTTAACTGCGATTCTTCATTGAACGAATAGCCGAGTGAAAGGTCGGGTGTAACCGTGTGGTCGCGGCGGCTGATGTTGTCATCACGTTCTCCATTAACTTTGAAGTCATAATCTACATATTCGTATCTCGCGCCGGCTGAAAGCGAAAAATTACCGAACATACGCGACCATGACGCATATAGGGCGGCAGAAGTCTGCCGTGCGTCGGTTAAAGAAGATGGGATATACTCGCTTATGTCAGCGTTCAGCATACGGTAGTCAAGAGAAGTATGAGTATAACTGTCTTGTGTGCCGACTGTAAATTCTCCATTCCAAAGCGGGAAATTCAGATATAGTTTACCGGCCCAAAGCGTTGAAGTGCGTTTGTCGGTCGAGTTGACTGCATGGGTTGTAGACAAGGGGTAAGTTGTTGCTACATTATTCGCGTCGCAGGAGCTACGGAAATCGCCGTCAAAATGAAGGAGATACTTTTCAGCAAAGGTGTTTTCATAATATAGCGATGCGAGGTGGCTGTGTGCCCGGACTCTCTTGTCAATGTCATGGGCGATAGCCGGATTATAGTCCAGCCATTCAGAGCCGGAGTTGATAAAATCGCCACGTTCAGGATTGTAACGGTAATACGCGCCAAACGATTGGGCACCGCGTGAATAATTAAATCCACCTTTGACAGCACCTGTAGTCGTCGGGAAAGAATTATGCTGGCTGCTGCCTACGACAGCTTCTTCCCCTTTATAGTCAAGGGTGTTTATGGTAGTGCCTTTATTTACAGAATTATTGCGGTTTATCGAACCGTTTGCGAAAAACTCCCAGTTGCCAATGCGATAACTCAATGCAAGATAATCCATGACCGACCATTTGCGGCGGCGTTGAAGTTGGAACTGATCTGTCAAAGAGAGTCCTTGGACAAAATTGCGGCGTGTGGTGATTTTAAGAACCGCTCCTGTGGTACTTTCGTAAGCCGCTCCGGGAGCCATGAGCAATTCAACTTTCTTCATGTTGGAAGAAAGAAGTTGCTGCAACTCCGACTCGTCGCGCATGGGTCTGCCGTCGATATAGATCTCAATATTGCTTTTGCCGATGACATTGACGGAGTTGTCCTGAACCTTTATCATCGGTAATTGAGCCAGCACATCAAGAGCGGTGCCAAGGTCGGCAAGATTGGTGCCGGGAATAGTTGATACGAGGGTAGACCCGACTAATTTTGTTGCCGGTTGTTTAGCGGTAACTATGACCTCTTGCAGCTCGTGTGTGAGGCTGTCCGTCGGTTCCTGATTCTGAGCAAAACCGCTTTCTATGGCGAGAAAGACGGTCAGAACTGTAATTAAAATTTTAGTTTCCATGCCTTGCGAAATTTTTCTGCAAAGCAAGTGAAAAAGTGTCGACAAGGCTTAAAAATTTGTCTGACTTTTATCTGACAAATTCTGACAAAGTTGTAAATCAGCCATTTATCCGAAGCTCGTATGAGTCACCTCTGTTACATACGATCTCCATGTTAGCCTTGGCAAGTGCGTTTTTTGTGCGCTTGACAAGGGTGTAAAGCGATTCATCGGCATTACTCTTATTACCCCATAGGGATTCGCACAAGCTTCTTTTATCCACCTTCATGCCGGGTGCATCAAGAAGCATCCGGGTAAGCTGTCGCTGCATGGGGGTGAGTTTGATGCCATCAAGCGATGGAGATGTGGAAACGGCGATAAGTCCTGTCTCGGGGATTTCGATTTCCTTTCTTCTACAGACAAACATGCCAGCCATTGAGATGAATGAAAGCATGAGAAGGATTCCCGGTAAAGTCTGATCCGATGCAAAGAAAACTGAAGACATGGAACAGTCGGCAAAACCTTGAACCATAATTGCAACTCCGCCGGAAGTGCATTCAGGCATAAGCATAATGGAATCAGATGCTATCTTATTCCCTCCGATTCTATGCGATACATTCTTGGTATCAACCAATGCAAGTGTGAAGTAAGCCTCATCTTTCAGCGACGGGTTTCTGAATTTGACATCGTATGCCTGATATATCAGAGGCTTACGGGTGGTTTCGTGCATGTGGCGTATAGCGGCGATAGTGTCGGGGTGTGTCCATAGTTCGCTATTCTCATTAGCCAACGCAAACATTGCATCATTAAGATCATCTGCGATTGTTTGTTTGGCATTTGAATAGGACAGGCAACAGGTAATTGCCGACGCTATCATTAAAGCCAACGGAATGAACATACCATATCGAAGTGCTGACCCGGAATTGGCAGATTTATTATACTTCTTCATAAGAACAGTTTTAATAGCTTTTTCAGACGGATACAATCGACCGGCCAAAGATTGCCGACAGAATGGGCGGGGCGAGACAGTGAAGTTATACTCACCGCTCAACCATCGCGTGATAGCCTGAATATAAGGAATTTCGCTCGTAATTCTTTATGGTTGTAATGATACCGCAAATGTAGATAAAAATCCTGAGATTTTATCTACATTTACATTAAAATTTTCAACGCTTAAAGCGTATAAAAATTTGTTAATCCTCTCTCGTAAAGAGGAGAGGGAGAAAAAGGTCAGATGTTGCGGAACACGTTGCCGTTTGCGTCAATCGAGTAGTCACATACATGAACATATTGCGTCGGAAGGCTTCGCGGTCAGGGTCTTGGCAACGCTCAGGGTGTAATCAGTTCCGTGTCAGCGGATTCCGGTGGCGCTTATCTTGTCGGCTTCAGTAATTGGGCGGAGTGGACGGCATGGGTTCCCGACGGCCAAGGTGTGGGGCGGAATGTCGCGGGTTACAACACTTCCGGCTCCGATTACGCAGCCTTCGCCTATGGAGACTCCCGGCAAGATTACACAATTTCCACAAACCCACACATTGTTGCCGATTGTCACGGGACGAGCCTGCATCAGGCCCTCATTTCGCTGTGAAATGTCAAGGGCATGGGTTACGGTGTATATGCTGACATTTGGCCCGATGAACACGTTGTCTCCTATCGTGACACGAGTTTCATCGAGAATGGTCAGATTGAAATTGGCTATGAAGTTCTCGCCGATTGTGATGTTTGTCCCGAAATCACAGTGAAACGGAGAGTGGATAATAAAATGATTCCCAATTTTTCCAAGCAGGCGTTTGATTATCGTTCTACGCTCGTCAGCCGATGATGGCGGCAGGTTGTTGAGTCGGAAACATTTTTCTTCGCAATCTAAAAGTATTGCGGATATTTCAGGTGAAATGCAGTGGCACCACTCGCCTGATCGTAGTATCTGAAGGGTGTTTTCTGTTTCGGGATTCATTTGTCAAAAAAATATTGACCTTTGTTAATAGTTGCATTGCCGTAGGCGACAGCGTGACGCGGGCAGATGTGATAACATGCAAGGCAGAAAGCACAGTTGTTTCCCCACGAAGGATGTTTACCTTGCATGGTTATGTTGCGCAGTGGGCAGACGTGGGCGCACTTTCCACAGGAAATACAATCGTTGGTCCATCGGAATTTGCGCAGAGACATGGCATTGCGGACAAACCACGGATATATGACGCTGGTTTTAATCCACGGCCAAGACCCTGTGACGACATCGTCGGTTTCAGTGCGGCTCTTAATCCGGTCGGCAATCGTGGCAATGCGTTGCCCGGATGCCGCGATTTTGGCTGCGGCTATTTCAGGAGTATCGACATCAAAGCCTTTCATGCACACATAGTTGTTGGGCATCTGTATCGAATAGGTCGCGACAGGGGTCCATCCACGTCGCGAAATATCGCGCCGCCACATTCGGTTGGCATGTCCGATGTCGTCACCGCATGTTGCAACCATGTAGCAGTCAATGGTTGAGCGGCCGGTAATGGTCAGAGTAGAGATTGCGCGACGCACAACCGGGGGTACTCCCCACGAGTAGATAGGAAACACCCAGATCAGTCGGTCGTCATCGGCAAGCATCGCCAGTTTTTTGTCGGGAAACATCGGTGCGGCTTTGTCGCCAAGCAATGCGCCAAGTTTTTCAGCTACATGTCGTGAGTTACCTGTGCCGGAAAAGTAGAGTATCATATCCGCGTTTATATTGTCACCTGCGTCGCTCCGAAACCATATTCCCGAAAAGACGCATCCTGAACCGCATGACCCTTGTAGCGGTGATTCAGCTCTTTCATGATGGCCTGTCGCAGGATGCCTTCTCCCTTTCCATGAATAAAGACTATTTTCTGACCTTTTTTATTCAGGTTGGCATCCATGACGCGACGGAACTCGTCAATCTGAATGTTCAGCATGTCGGCGTTGGACAGCCCCCGTGTCGAGTCGACAAGCTCGGCGATGTGGAGGTCGACTTCGATTATGTTGTTGACGCTTTTATGCTTTTTTACCGGCTTGCGTGCAGGACGGTCAGCTGCTTTCTTGACGCGGATTCCTTCTTCAAGCCGTCCCGAGTCAAGAATCATGGCGCGCTGAGGAATGTCGTTCTTGACAATGTCGACAGCGATTACCGGCTTTTCAAAATAGGGGTTGTCGTGGAAACAATGCAGTTTGAAAAACTTTGAGGTATCAAGTTTTGTCTCGATGGCTCCGGGTGATTTCAGTTTGAATTCTCGGCCCTGCTTGAAGGCGATATACTGCACGGCAATGCGGTCCATTGACGGGAGGTCGGCGGTGGTTATTTCTTCAAGCCACACCTGTATGTTGGGCTCGACGATGCCGGCATAGCGTGTGGTCCATCCTGTAGCCTCGTCGGCCCGGGTCATATAGGCGAAGTAGAGATAATAGTTGGAGTCATTGACGAGGTAAACGTCGTGGGTCGTAGTGTTGAGATGCTTTATCTCGGCCGGTTCGTAGGCAAGTACCACATTTAGCTTTTCGCCTTCGGGAGTTTCCTCCATGTCGGTTTCGCTGACTGCGGCGGGAGTTGGCGTAGTGGTATTTTTAGCCGGCTGCGAGACTGTGCCCATAGGGGCCGGAGCGGCTTTGCGGGGTGCTGCCGCGTCGCCTGATGCCACAACGACACATTCGCGCAGAAGAACAGGGGTTTCAAATCCGTCTTCTTCCTCGACATAAGCGATATTATTCTCTATTCTTGTGATGCGTCCTCCTCCGATGGAGTTGAGGTAGCGCACGATGTCTCCGATTTTAGCCATTGATATATTGGTTGTTAGATTGTTAAAGTTAAATTACGGCGGTTAGAGTTTATCTTTAAGAAACCGTCCTGTATAGGATTCCGGGCATGCGGCCACTTCTTCAGGGGTTCCTTCGACAATGACCTGTCCGCCTCCGTCGCCTCCTTCAGGTCCCATGTCGATGACGTGGTCTGCCGTCTTTATAACGTCGATATTATGCTCGATGATTACCACGGTGTGGCCGAGAGACAATAATCGGTCAAAAGATTTCAGCAGGGTCGCGATGTCGTGAAAGTGCAACCCGGTGGTAGGTTCGTCAAATATGAACATTGTCGGTACGCTGTTCTCGTTGGCAAAGAACGATGCGAGTTTTACGCGCTGGTTTTCCCCGCCTGAGAGAGAGGATGAGTTTTGTCCGATTTTGAGATAGCCGAGCCCGACATCCTGTAGGGGCTTTAAGCGTCTGACTATTTTGCGCTCGATTGACCCGCTGCCTTCTGCCGAGAAAAATTCGATGGCTTGGTTTATGGTCATTTCGAGGATGTCATAGATGTTTTTGCCGCGATATTCCACTTCGAGGACTTCTTTCTTGAAGCGTTTGCCGTGGCATGTTTCGCAGGGTATGGTGATGTCGGCCATAAATTGCATCTCGATGGTGATAGTGCCTTCGCCCTTGCATTCCTCGCATCGGCCACCTTCGCTGTTGAATGAAAATGTCGAGGCGGTGAAACCCATTTGTTTCGATGCTTGCTGGTCGGCAAAAAGTCGACGGATCTCATCGTAGGCTTTCAAGTATGTGGCGGGATTGGAACGTGTTGATTTCCCGATGGGGTTTTGGTCGACAAATTCCACAGCCTTTATTCGAGACAGGTCGCCGCGGAGACCTCGGAACGAGCCGGGGGCGTCTCCGGCCTCACCGAGATGACGTGTCATGGCCCGGTAAAGGATGTCCCTCACAAGGGTCGACTTGCCCGATCCGCTGACACCGGTGACGACGGTCATCACTCCGAGCGGGAATTTGACCGATACATCTTTCAGGTTATGCTCGCGGGCACCGATGATTTCTATTGCGTCGCGGCTGCGGCGGCGAGACGCAGGGACCGGAATTGAGAATTTGCCGGTAAGATATCCGGCTGTATATCCGTCGGAATCGGGAAGATGGTCAGGTGTCCCGCTGAATACAATCTGGCCGCCGTTGCGCCCGGCATCGGGACCCACGTCTATAATATAGTCGGCCGCCTTCATTATTTCTTCGTCATGTTCGACGACAACCACGGTGTTGCCGAGGTCGCGCAGTTTTTTCAATACGGATATGAGGCGGTCCGTGTCGCGTGAATGCAATCCGATTGACGGCTCGTCGAGAATATACAGAGACCCGACGAGGCTGCTGCCGAGAGATGTGGCGAGGTTGATGCGCTGACTTTCGCCTCCCGAGAGGGTTGATGACAACCGGTCAAGAGTCAGATAGGAAAGGCCGACCTCGACAAGATACGAAATGCGGTTGCGGATTTCAGTCATAAGCCGCGATGCGATTTTTGTGTCCCTCTCGTCAAGAGTGAGATTATTGAAAAAGTCAAGGAGGTCGCCGACCGGCATATTTACGAGTTCTCCGATTGACCGTCCTCCCACTTTGACCCACCGGGCGGCCGGTTTCAGCCTTGAGCCGCCGCAAACGGGGCAGAGGGTTTTGCCCCGGTAGCGGGCCATCATGACACGGTACTGGACCTTGTATTGGTTTTCCTCGACCATTTTGAAAAAATTGTCAATGGAAGGAAAATCGTGTCCGTTGCCCGAGGGGCCGTGCCACAGCAGGTCGCGCTCGGCATCGGAGAGGTCGAGATATGGCTTGTGTATGGGGAAGTCATACCGGGAGGCAAGCCTGACAAACTCGCGTTTCCACTCGCTCATTTTGTCACCGCGCCATGCGACAACGGCATCATCGTAGACCGAGAGAGTGGGGTTGGGGACAACGAGCCGCTCGTCAATGCCGAGTACTTTCCCGAAACCGCCGCAAGTCTCACATGCCCCTACCGGGTTGTTGAAGTTGAACATCATGTCGCTCGGCTCGTCAAACGTGATGCCGTCGGCCTCGAATCGTTTAGAGAAAACTGTCGTTGTAATTCCATCCTTGCCCCACACGATGAGTTTCAATTCGTTATGGCCTTCGAAGAATGCCGTCTCAACCGAGTCGGCGAGTCGGCTCAGTTCATCCCCGTCGTGAGCCACGGCAAGACGGTCAACGAGCAGGTCATAGCCGTCGGCGCTCTCAGGCAGAGCATCACCGAGGGCAAGGAGGTCCTCTATTTCGACAAATTCATTGTTGTGGATGACACGAGAGTATCCGGCTTTGAGATATACGTCGAGCTGTGAGCGGAACTTGCGTTTTTCGGGCATCACGATGGGAGAGGCGAGGGCGATGCGGGTGCCTTCGGGATAGGAGGTAGCGGCTCTGACCACATCCTCGATGGTGTGCTTTTTCACCTGTTCGCCGCTGACGGGCGAGAAAGTCTTCCCGATGCGACCGAAAAGCAGGCGGAGGTAGTCATAAATTTCGGTTGAAGTCCCGACGGTGCTTCGCGGATTGCGAGTGTTGACTTTCTGCTCTATGGCGATGGCCGGAGGAAGGCCGAGTATCATGTCACACTCGGGTTTGGGCATTTTGCCGAGAAACTGTCGTGCGTATGCGCTCAGGCTTTCGACATATCGCCGTTGCCCCTCGGCATAGAGTGTGTCAAAGGCCAAAGACGATTTGCCCGAGCCTGACAAGCCGGTAATGACCACGAGCTTGTTGCGCGGAATCTCTACCGTCACGTCTTTCAGGTTGTTGACCTTGGCTCCCTTTACTATTATGTTCTGTTCTGTCATTTATGTCTGCTGGAATTAACTTACAAAGGTACAAATAATCCTCGAAACGAGGAAACAACTCCCTATTATGAAAAGTTTTTTAACAATGGTATGACATTGGTACAATATAGGGTGTAAATTAACGTTAAGTATGTATCATAAATTAATTAAGGTATTGCCTGACGAATTCTGGGCGACCTTTCCGATATAATAATGAGATGGGTATAGCAGATTTTCTTAAAGACAAGGTTTCAGGCGCTCCTAACTGGCTGACGCTTCCCCTTTTGCACATGAATCGTCTCGGGCCGATGTCTTTTGGGCCGTCCATGATTCGTTTTAAAAAATCAATACCCAATATAGACCCTGAGGAAAAATTGGTCGATATGGTCAATTATGCGATCAGGCATGTTCCGTATTACCGTGATCGTTACAAGGGATTGTCCATAAGGTCGGTCAGCGAGTTTGAAAACAAAATCGGGTTTATAGATAAGGAAGAAGTAACTAAACACGCGTCAGAGTTCGTGTCGGAGCTTGCATGTAAAATCCCTCATGTTGTCAGGAGTACTGCCGGAACAACCGGGAAACCGCTGCACATGCTGATACCGTCCGATCGCTACATAACGGAAATGGCATTTGTCACCGGCGCGTGGGAAAGGGCCGGATGGGATTATGGCATTCGTGCTTCCATTCGGCGAAAAGTACTTCCCAAGGGCAAGGATTTCATAGTCAATCCGGCTACGCGCGAGATAATTTTTGACGGATACAGAACCGACGAATCGTATTTGCGCAAAATGCGGGACGTGTTGAAACGCAACGGCGTCACGACACTTTATGCCTACACCTCGACTGCATTCCAATTGCTTAAACAATTTAAGCATTATGGGATAGATGTCTCGTTTCTCAAACTCGCGTTGCTGACAAGCGAGGGGGTCAATGACATGCAAAAACGTTTCATAGAGGATGAAATGGGATTGAAGATTTCGTCGTTCTATGGCCACACTGAGAAACTGATATTTATTGAACGTGTGGATTCCGATACCCATGCCATCGAGGACGCATACGGCTTTACCGAAATTGTTGGCGCTGACGGTCTGTCGGCAAAGGCAGGTGAATCGGGCGAGCTTGTCGGAACAACGTTCTATAACCGTGTGATGCCTCTGATCCGTTACCGCACCGGGGACTATGCAACGGTAACTGACCGCAGAATAGAAATCGGGAATCGCAGTCGCAGGGTAGTATCCTCCATTGAGGGGAGACGCGAAAAGAACTTGATATACCGCCATGACGGGACTACGGCGTCGGCCACGGCATTTGAAATACATGACGAGCATGTAATGCATGTTGACGGACTCCAATATGTCCAGCACAAACCGGGCTACATGGTGGTTAACGTCATTAAAGGCGCAAACTTCACCGATGTCGATGAAGCTTTCATGATACAGCATTATGGTCATGCCATGGGCGGAACAGAGTTTGTTTCATTGAACTATGTCGACTCGCTCGTTTCTGAACCTAACGGAAAAACACTGACCGTCATAAATAATTGCAACTTTAACAGGCAGTAAAAATGAAAAAGGTCATATTTATAGGAGGATTGGGACGCGAAAATGAATTCGGCGGTGAACTTACTAAAAACAAGTTTATAGTCAGGCAATTGCGTAACCTTGGTTGGAATGTTGTCACGGTTGATACAGCGGGGGCGCGTCGTAATCCATTCAAAATTTTGTCGATGCCTTTTAAAGTGGCGGCAAGTCCTAACGTCCCGATTATATTTTCGACATGTTTTGCCAACATTCGGCCTTTTTTTAAAATCATTTCAAGGCTTTGGCCCCGGCGCAAATATGTGTACTGGGTCATAGGTGGCAACCTGTATAAACGTATAACCAAGGGCCCATACAATGTAGACGATTTTGACAGATTTGCCGCAATTCTTGTCGAAGGCAAAAAAATGCTCTCGGAATTAAATGAGTTGGGAATCGATGGAATCAGAGTGGTGCCTAATTTCAAAGATGTGTCGCTAATACCCGATATTTCTGAAAAACATATAGGCAGCGATGATGTGCTGCGTTGTGTGTTCTTTTCGCGTATCACGCCGTCAAAAGGGGTAAATATCATTCTTGAGACCTGTCGAAACCTTCGTGATTCGGGTTTGAACTTTACCGTTGATTTCTATGGGGTGGTTGCGACTGATTACCGAGACGAATTCTTGTCTGAAATTGCCAAGTTTGAAAATGTTTCGTACAAAGGCGTGCTTGATTTTTTCGCGCCAGACGGATATCAGACTCTTGCCCGATACCACCTCACGCTGTTCCCGACCTACTGGGAAGGGGAAGGTTTCCCGGGGGTAATCGTTGACTCATATATTGCCGGAGTCCCGGTTCTTGCGAGCGATTGGAATTTTAACGGCGAACTGATTGATTCGGAAACCGGTTTTCTGTGCAAGGCTAACGATCAGGGGGATTTTGAACGGATATTCCGGGATATTTTAATACACAGAGATTCGTTGGATAAACATTTCAGTCAGTGTCAGATAAAGGCAGCATGTTTTGACTATAAAAAAGTTGTATCCGAGAATCTAATAAACGAAATTTTGAAGTGATGAGCTTTACTCATAATAAAATATATCGCTGGATAAAAAGTATTGATTGGATTTTTTCGTTAAAAGTCCGTCTGACCGACAGTGACTATATCTTGGGACGCAAGGCTGCAAAAGCGGCAAAAAAAAGTAAAGGAGAAATCCGCTTGGAGCTTTACAGCATTAGGAAGTACTGGGGCGTTTCGCCGGACTTGTACTATCGGTACAGGTTGTTTGACATCCCATTGTCACGCGAACAGCTGCTTGACTACATTCCCAAAATCCATTTTTATACAAAATATTATAAAGATACCTACAGCGGGGAACAGCTGAGACTTTATGGCAATAAACTTAGTCTTTATAAGGAGTTCAAGCGTTTAGGTGTCCCTACGCCTGAAGTTCTCGGGGTAATATGTCACGGTAAAGTCTGCAATGCCGACATGACCGCGTGCATTTCCGCAGTTGATAATGAATTTGAACCGGGGGAGGAAGTGTTCCTTAAACCTGTAGACGGCAAAGGCGGTTCGGGGATTGTCGTTGCGAAAAAATTGGACTCAGGTGCGTGGGAGACCGCTGATAAAAAATGCACGTTTGACGAACTGGTAGGATTTTTGCCACGATCATCCGATTATGTCATTCAGAAAAGACTTGTTCAGCGACATGATTTAAGCTTGGTCAACCCGTCGTGTATAAATACCCTCAGGGTAATTATGCAATGGCGCGACGGTAAACCGTATATTGCCGTAGCCGTTTTGAGGATGGGGCGGAACAACAGTTTTGTGGATAATTCCGCAAAAGGCGGTATCTCTGTACGAATAGACGAAATGACCGGGAAAATGTTTCCGTTAGCCCACTCGGAACATGGTTTGGAAACGTTAGACAGACATCCCGATACCGGATATGTGTTTAAAGATGGCGAGATTGCTGACTGGGACAGTATCCGTCATGAAATCGAAAAGCATTCTGCGAAGTTTACAAGCCTGAAAGAATGGGCATGGGATGTTGCTGTAACTGAGGAGGGGGTGTGCATGATAGAACTGAACCTGGAATATGGGATAGAACACCTTCAGTCCTGTTGCGGAGGAATGAGGAAGGTTCTCAATGTATACCCTTGACTCCATGGGAGAAGGTTTCTACAATCCTCTGTCAGTGAAATATTTGTCGTAGGAGTCGAGGAGGGCGCGGGATGTGTGGTCCCACGACAGCTCGTTGACGATGCGGTCGCGGCCTATGCGCGACATTTCGGCCCGGCGAGCGGGGTCGTCGAGGAGCGACACTATCTTTTCGGCCATATCCACCGAGTCGTTGGGACGGGCATAGAGCGAGGCTCCCTGAGCCGAGTAGCGTCCCTCGGTGAGGTCAAACTGAACAATGGGTTTCCCGAGTGCCATGTATTCCAGCACCTTGTTCATTGTCGACTTGTCGTTCATCTCGTTATATTCGTCGGAGTTTACGCAGATGTCGGCAGTGTTCAGATAGTCGAGCATCTTGTTGTCGTCAACGCGACCGGTGAACTCGACGATGTCATCGAGACCCATTGAGGTACATAACCGGCGAAGTTCGTCAAGGTGTGGACCCCCGCCGACTATTCCCCAGAAAATGTCATCGCGACCCATGTTGTCGCGGATGTGCTTGGCTGCCTGAAGCATGTACTGTATGCCTTCCTGCTGTCCGATTACTCCGAGATAACCGATCATGAAACGTCGTCCTCGCTTGATTTCGGGTTTGGGAGGACGGATTACGAGTCGCTCAAGACGCGGGCCGCTGCGCAGGACGTGAACCTTGTCAGGGCTCATGCCGCCGCGCTCTATCGCGATGCGGCGGTAACTTTCGTTGGTGACAAATGCAAACGTGCAATGGCGGTATGTGTTGCGTTCAAGCCATAATTGAGATTTGTAGAAAAGTCCCGATTTCTTTCCAAACTTGGCTTCGTAAAGTTCAGGGCAGATGTCGTGATGGTCAAAGACGTAATCCACACCTTTCCCCCGGAACATGCGCGCCACCATGTAGATGTCGTCGGGCGGATTGCATCCATGAATGACGTGAAAGCCGTGTTTTTTGTAAATCTTGCGGGCGAGTCGATACTCATTCCATAGGGCCGAAAAATATTCCCGGGCATAGCCGATAGCGCCATTCCCTTCGGTGGGAAGGTCATGGCGGTATATATGCACTCCGTCAATACACTCGTAGTCGTCATTATAGCCTTTCCCTTTCGGGCATATTACCGAAACGGTGTAACCGTTGGCGGCAAGAGTGGATGCTTCCTGCCAAACACGGGTGTCAAACGGTACGGGGAGATTTTCAACAATTATGAGTATTCGTCTATCCATAAAAACTATGGCTTTATTGGTTCGATAATAATGGAGTTTTCGCGGCCATGCCCTTTTATGCGCAGGATATGGCATTGAGTCAGGATTCCGTAACGGGGAGAATATGTGTCTTTCTCAACCGTTAGAATGCCTGATGAAGTGGTGAGGGAGAAAAGATTACTGATGTCGGCTCTGTCGTTTTCGACGGTCACATCTTTCATTTCGGGAGATAGTACAAATGTCGCAATCCACTCGCATTCATGCTCAAATTCGTCATCGATTATGAGCGCGGGTGTCACTTTGTCAAATGTGAATTTGCGTCGGTGCCGGATGCCTGACAGTCCCGTTGTATCAGCAATAACAGTGTCAAGGTCGCGGGTCAGGTCGCTTATATACAGCGAGGTGTCAGGTCGGCGGCCCCAAAGGAACGCTCCGAGCATTTCGGCTCCGCCGACACCGTTGATTGTTACCGTGTTGTGGTGGAGTGAGTCTCTCAGCTTGTTGCGGAGCGGGAGGCCGCAGTGATATACGCCGGTGCCGGGGTCGCCAAAGACCGGAACGCCTTCATGGTATAGCTGAAAGCTTAGCGCGTCGTCATGGCCGTGGGCGGCTATCGAGCCGAACCCTAAAGGAGCATGGTCGATTGCGACCACTGTCTTGTTGTCACGACTGCGGAGGATTGAGTACCCGCCATCGGGAAAAGTGACACTTTGGGTTGTGTCAACTTGTGTCATCGATTTAATTGCGTCGATGGCATTGCGGGAAAACAGCCATGAGATATTTTCGCTTTCGATGTCAAATGAATGGTATTTCTTGTCGAGAACGAGTGAAGCAAGCTGCAACACATAGGAATAATGACAGAATGCGTCGCCGCCTTCCAAGTCGAGGATTTTACCGTCGTCATTGTCCCCAAATTCAATGGCACAAGAGTCAGAGACCATCGATGAGGCGAGAAAGCGGGCCATGCGGTCAAGCATGGGGGGCCATGACGCGGGTAGTTTTTCACCGGATGACTTTATGACATGCGCCATGAGCAGATAGGCTTCGAGCGCAAACGAGTGATAGTGGAGCGATACTTCCCTGTTGACGCCGTCGGGGAAGGTCTGTCGGGGAAGCTGCCCTGTCAGCGTCTCAATCGCAAGGGTTTTCCACCGTGGTATGCCGAATGCATATCCGGCCATGCCGACAGCCGCCATTTCCACAAGCAGGTGGTTGTTGGCCGAGGAATACCGGCTGTAATGACGGCAGACATAGTTGACGCAGTTGAGCACAGATGTCTCCAGTCTCTTTGATAACTGCCGGTCTTCAATATCGGCGGCTTGGATGAAGGCGAGGGCAAACATCTGATTGACGGCGCGAATGGCGACTTCCATGGTCGATGTCCATGAAATACCGTGCAGGAACGGGTTTTTCTCATTCCAGTCGTCAAATATTTTTCGGAAAGTCATGAGGGCGGAGCCGTCGCGTGAAACGTAATATTCCCTTGCCAGCAGAGCCAGTTGATGTTGGCGGTTCAGCTCCCAGTTGAGCCGGGCATCGCCAATGTCATCTCTCTGCCTGTAGTTCAGTGCCGCCGATGGTATAAGCGGCCATTCGGCCGATGTGTTGAATCCGGCATGCCATCGCAACATGTATTCCGCATAGTCATAATTTCCGAGCAGACAGATGTCGGTTTTATGAGACGTGTTGCCGTTGTCGAAATTGAGTCCCAGCCGGGCATGGTCAAATCGGGAATCACAGCCGGTTTCCCAAAATAGTCTTGACGAGACGGCCTGATGACGAGAGAAACGAAATTGTTCCTTCCGGGAAACAATCTTCTGTTTCACGCGCCACGCCACCTCGGGGCAGTTCATGGCTTTCAGTCGGTCTATGTACCAGCGCAGTCGGGCCATTAGTATTCTGAACCTATAATTTCCCGGTCGATAGCCGTGTCTTGTCCTGAATTGGTGTTTATGTTGCCCCATGAAAGGCCCTCGTAGATGCCGTTGTAATCAACATCCTTCCAAGCGCGCACGAGGTCGACGATTATCTTGCCCGGGTAACGTGTCAAGATGTCGCGGAATTCAGTCTCGTTATTGGTCACAACCAGTACGTCTGACGCGTCTGCCACGTTGTCGAGATTGTCGCTGACAAAATGCTGGAGATGCGGAATCTTTGCCATGATAAACTCTCGGTTCGTCCCGGTGAGTTCCGAGACTTTGACGTTTTTGTCGTAGATGCTGATATTGAATCCTTTGCCGAGAAGGGTTTCCACGACATCTACAATGGGACTGCATCTGAGGTCGTCGGTTCCGGCCTTGAAACTGAGTCCGAGAATCCCGATATTGCGGCGTCCCTGCTGCATGATGAGTTTCACGGCATTGGCTTTCTGCAGCTCGTTGGACTTTTCGATGTGGTCTATTACCGGCACATCTATATAGTGGTCGCGTGCAAGGGTGCGCAATGCCTTGGTGTCTTTGGGCAGGCAAGAGCCGCCGTAGGCAAACCCGGGTTTGAAATAGTAGGGGGAGATGTTGAGTTGCCGGTCGCGGCAGAAAATCTCCATGACCTTGTGGCTGTCAATGTCAAGAGCCTTGCAGATGTTGCCGACTTCGTTGCCAAAGACGATTTTCAGTGCATGGAACGTGTTGTTGACATATTTCATGATTTCAGCGACACGGATGTCGGTCTCGATGAAATCGGCGGGAATATCCTTATATAGTTCGCGGAACATGTCGGTCGCACGTTCCGAGTCAGACCCCACGAGTGTCAACGGGGGGTTCAGGAAGTCGTGTACCGATGTCCCCTCACGCAGGAATTCGGGATTGGAAACTATTGCGAAATCTGTGTTGCGGGTTTTACCCGAGGCTTCGGTTATTATTTCTCCGACACGGCGGTTGGTTCCGGGGAATACGGTACTACGGATAGCTATGACATGGAATGTGTTTTTGTCACGGAGAGCTTCGCCGATCTGTCGTGCGACAGTATATATGTAATTGATGTTGAGGTGCCCCTCGCGAGTGCTGGGGGTGCCGACGGCGATAAATGATATGTCGCTTGCTGTTACGGCAGTTTTCACATCGGTAGTGGCGCGTAGCCGTCCCGACGTGTATCCCTCATAGCACAACTGTTCAATGTCTTTCTCGATAATCGTGGGCCGTCCTGAGTTTATAAGGTCGACTTTGGATTGTGAGATGTCAACGCCGGTTACTTTATGACCAAGGCCGGCAAGACATGCAGCACCGACACAGCCGACGTACCCAAGCCCGAATATGCTAATATCCATAGATAATTATTCCAATTTATAGTTGTTTAACGTTTCGTCGACCTTGATTATTATATCGGTCTGAAAAAAGATGCGACCGATATGGGTCGCATCTTTTCCTTCTCAATCCTCGCGGTGTATTTTTGCGCCTATGGCATTAAGGCGCGAGTCGATGTTCTGATACCCACGGTCAATCTGGTTTATATTGTCGATGCGGCTTGTCCCTTTGGCCGACATTGCTGCGATGAGCATCGCGATGCCGGCTCGTATGTCGGGTGACAACATGTTGTTGGCCCGTAGCGGGAACTTGTGGTCAAGTCCTATGACAACGGCGCGGTGCGGGTCACAAAGCATAATCTGTGCGCCCATGTCGATGAGGCGGTCCACAAAAAACAGTCGGCTTTCAAACATTTTCTGATGAATCAGCACGCTGCCCCGGCATTGCGTGGCGACCACGAGCATTACACTGAGCAAATCGGGGGTCAGTCCGGGCCAAGGTGCGTCGGCCACGGTCAGGATAGAGCCGTCAAGCGCTGTCTCGATTTCATAACAATCCTGAGCCGGAATATAGATGTCGTCGCCGCGCCTTTCAAGGTTGATTCCGAGGCGGGTGAATGCTTGGGGTATGATGCCGAGATTGTCCCAAGATACATTTTTGATTGTCAGTTCGCTTTGTGTCAGTGCCGCCATCCCGATGAAACTGCCTACCTCAATCATGTCGGGGAGGATTGCGTGGGTTGTTCCCGAAATATTCCGAGTCCCGGTGATTCGGAGAAGGTTTGAGCCGATACCGTCGATTTTGACCCCCATCCGAGTGAGCATTTTGCACAACTGTTGGACGTAAGGTTCGCATGCCGCATTATAAATCGTGGTGGTTCCTTCGGCAAGTGCGGCGGCCATTATTATGTTGGCTGTTCCTGTGACTGAGGCTTCGTCAAGCAGCATATAGCACCCTTTCAGCGAGCCGTTTTCCGGGACGCGGAGCTGGTAGGCGAGTCGTTCTTGGTCGTAGCAAATCAATGCGCCGAGATTTGCGAGTCCTGTTATGTGGGTGTCGACTTTGCGGCGGCCTATTTTGTCACCACCGGGCTTAGCAAAATAAGCTCGGCCAAGACGGGCAAGAAGAGGCCCGACGGTAAGGACTGAGCCGCGCAGCGCGGCGCATCTCTTGATAAAGTCTTTGCTTGATATGTAGCCGGTGTCGAGATTCCGTGCCTCAAAGCGGTAGGATGATGGCGAAATCTTCTCAACATCCACGCCCATTGCTCTTAATAGGTCGATGAGGTTCACGACATCAAGGATGTCAGGAATATTTTCAATGATGACGGGGTCGCTGGTCAAGAGGCACGCGCTGATTACCTGCAACGCTTCATTCTTGGCCCCTTGCGGCTCGATAGCGCCGCTGAGGCGGTGTCCGCCTTCGATAATATAAGAACTCATTGTCGGTTGAAGATCTATTTGGTTCGTGTTCTATATGTGGATGACTTCCGGGATTAATTCGATAGCGAATTTCTCTTTTACAGAATCGATGATTTTGTGCTCGAGGGTTAGAATCTCGGACGGTGTGGCGTGGCCGGTGGAATTGACGAGTACAAGGGGTTGTTTGTGCCAGACAGCCGCATTGCCGTCGTTATGGCCTTTCCATCCTGCCTTTTCAATCAGCCATGCCGCCGGGATTTTAAATGTGCCGTCGGCCAACGCATAGTGCGGGAAGTCGTTGTTGCCCACTCGCTTGGTGAATCTGTCAAACTCATCGGCATTTAGTACGGGGTTTTTGAAAAAACTTCCCGCGCTGCCGGTTTCTGCCGGGTCGGGCAGTTTGCCGCGCCGGGTTTCGATGACGGCATTGCGCATGTCGGTGGGTGAGAGGGGAGAGGTGTTGCCGACAACCGTCCGCAGATTGCCGTAGTCGAGTAGCGGGCGGGGTTCGGCTGACAACCCGAGCATGACGCTGAGGATGATATAACGGCCCTCGTTTTCAGGCTCCTTGAACATCGAATGGCGGTAGCCGTAGTCACATTCCTCGCCCATAATTATGCATTGGCATGACTCGACTGTGTCATAGACCAGCAGTTGAATGATGGAATTGCCTATCTCCTGTCCGTAGGCTCCGACATTCTGCACTGCGGCGCCTCCGATAGTGCCGGGGATACCTGAAAGGTTTTCAATTCCCCACAGACCTTTTTCACATGCGGCGGCTATCACGTCGTCAAGAACCGCACCCGCATCAGCGAAGACGGTTCCGGGGGGATAAATCGAATTGCCGGATTCATATATAGTGAAATTGTGTCCAAGGTTAAGGAGGATTGTCCCGTCATAGTTGTCGGTAAAGAGCACGTTGCTCCCGCCGCCGAGATGAAACCACTTTTCTCCGGGTTTAAGCATGCGCAGTATTTTCGGAATGTCTTGTGGTGACGTGTAGCCGATGAGGCGGCGACATGTCACGTCCATTCCGAATGTGTTGAGCTTTTTCAGGCTGTAATTCTCTATTTCTGTTATCATGGTTACAAATTTAACACTTATTGCCGAAAAATAAAAATTTGCATGTAATTAACATTATTTTAATTTGGTGTGCCATAAATGTTGCACGGGTCACATGCTACATTTGCATCGTAAACAATCGACACGTCTCACCCTCAATTTAAAACAGTCTTGATTATGGAAACGAATTTTGTGATTTCTCCCCGAGTTGTCAATACGATAAATTCACTCCCTGCCGGAGAGCGGGAAGTTATTACGACGGCATTGGCTCATGAGCTGATTCTCGGTCGTGATGCCTCAGAGCTTCTGTCGCCGTTTCAGGGTGTCGTTTATGCCATAATCCGTTCCTATGTGAAACAGGATACAATCAGGCTGCAATGCTGAGCTGAAAAATATATTTATCCGACATAAGAAAATGAAAAACACATCTGTGGAAAACACATAAAATCAAAACAGTCTGTCGCGAAGTGTTGGGTGCGACAGACTGTTTTGGCTTTAGAGGCTGTACAGGGGTTGTGCTGCCTCGCAGTAGCTTGGATATGCTTTACTTCAACATTTCGAAAGAACGGCGGATGAAATCGCTCAGAGCGCGGCCCTTGAGCAATCCGTTGCCGAGCAGCGCGATGTCGATGGCCTGCTTTATGACGGGATGCTCCCCGGCATAATGACCGAGCAGTTCCTCTTGTTCCTTGCGGTTGGTTTCTACTTTGTCAAGAAGTGCTTTTTCTTCGGCTTTCTGCTCATCGTTCAGCTTGCCGTCGGGCGTTGCCGAGCGAAGTTTTTCAATCTGCTCGTTTGTCTCCTTGACAGCAGAGGCAAGCGGGGCGATTTTTTCGCCAAGAGCTTTTTCGGCCTCCTCCAGTATAGACGCGACTACGGGGTTGGAGGTGTTGACGATGAGGTTGTAGTTGTCGGGCAACTCGGCATAGAAACTCATTCCGGGCTGAGTGGATGCCATGTCTTTCATGCGGCGCATGTACTCGTCCTGAGTGATGAGAATGGGGTTGGCCGACGGGTCAAGAGACTCAAATGACAGCAGGAAACTGGCTTGTTCATCTTTGGGGAGCTGGCTTTGGAAAATGGTTGTCAGCATCGAAATCTGGTCTCCGCTGAGTCCTGAATCCTTCTTGTCGCTCTTGGGGACGAGGTTTTCGACAACGTCGCTGTCAACGCGCACAAAACGGCTCTTTTCAAGCTTCATTTCAAGAAGTCCGATGAAATGGCTGTCAAGCTGTCCGTCAAGGACAAGGACGTTGTAGCCCTTCTCGGTCGCGGCCTGAATATAATTGTACTGAGCGGTTGAATCGGTAGTGTAGAGGTAGACGATGTTCCCGTCCTTGTCGGTTTGAGTGGGTTCGATGAGGGTTCTGTATTCTTCAAGGGTGTAGTACTTGTTGTCGGTATCCTTGAGAAGTACAAACTTCATGGCCGAGTCACAGAATTTTTCATCGGTCAGCATGCCATACTGGATGAAAATCTTGATGTCGTCCCATTTTTCTTCAAACTCTTTTCGGTCGGCTTTGAACAGCTCGTCAAGACGCGAGGCCACTTTCTTGGTTATGTAGCCTGAGATTTTCTTGACGGCGGTGTCGCTCTGAAGGTAGGAGCGCGAAACGTTCAGCGGGATGTCGGGCGAGTCGATTACGCCTTGGAGCAGCATCATGAACTCGGGCACGACACCCTCAACCGAGTCGGTAACATAGACTTGGTTGCAATAAAGCTGAATGCGGTCCTTGCGAATCTCGAAATTGTTCTTGATTTTGGGGAAGAATAGAACTCCGGTAAGGGTAAAGGGGTAATCCACGTTAAGGTGAATCCAGAACAGCGGGTCTTCTTGGCCGGGGTAAAGCTCGCGGTAGAAGCTGCGGTAATCCTCGTCGGTCAGCTCGCTCGGTTTCTTGGTCCAAGTGGGTTCGGTGTCGTTGATGACCTTGTCGCGGTCGGTGTCGACATATTTGCCGTCTTTCCATTCCTGAACTTTCCCTGACACGACGGGCACGGGAAGGAAACGGCAATATTTTTTAAGCAGCAGGTCGATGCGAGACTGTTCAAGGAATTCTTTGTTGTCATCATCGATGTAAAGAATTATGTCGGTGCCGCGTGTCGTCTTTTCGACAGGTTCCATCAAGTACTCAGGACTGCCGTCACATTCCCATCTCACGGCTTCAGCACCGTCCTTGTAGCTCAATGAACGGATTTCCACTTTCTTGGCGACCATAAATGCCGAGTAGAATCCGAGACCGAAGTGGCCAATGATGCCGTTGGCGGTGTCTTTGTATTTGTTGAGGAACTCTTCCGCGCCCGAGAACGCTATCTGGTTGATGTATTTTTCAATGTCCTCGGCTGTCATGCCTATGCCGGTGTCGCTGACAGTAAGTGTGCCGGCTTCTTTGTCAACTTTGACCTCCACGCGCATTTCGCCAAGCTCGCCTTTGAAGTCACCAAATGACGACAGCGTTTTGAGTTTCTGGGTGGCATCGATGGCATTGGAAACCAGCTCGCGCAGGAAGATTTCATGGTCACTGTACAAAAATTTCTTGATGACGGGGAATATATTCTCGGTTGTAACCCCGATTGTTCCTTTTTGCATATTATTATAATTTAGTATTGATATATTTTAATTTGTTTCTGTATAACAATTCTGCAAAAGAGATGCCATGCGTCAAATCTGTCATATTTTTATAAGAAACGTTAAAAACTCTGCCAAAATGGCAATATCGGCGTGTCGACAAAGGGACAACCTCTTAATGTCGCTGAAAATAGCTAATTTTGTAGTTCGGAAAAAATAGAAGATATGAATATTACTGAAGATATGAAATTGCGCATGGCGTCTGTAAAGCTGTTTCTGACAGACGTTGATGGAACGTTGACCGACGGCGGAATGTATTATACTGCTGATGGAGACGTTATGAAAAAATTCAACACCCGCGACGGCATGGGGTTGCAGCTCTTGCAGCGCGAGGGTGTGAAAGTGGGGATTATCACCAGTGAGGATACCGAGATTGTGAGCAGGCGTGCCGCGAAACTCGGAGTGGATTATCTCGTGCAGGGTAAACGTTATGGAGGCAAACTGTCCGCAGCCAAGGCTATCTGTAACGAGCTCGGGATAGGGCCGGGCGATGTCGCCTATATAGGCGACGATGTTAACTGTGCCGACTTGCTTTCGGCCGTCGGTGTGGCCGCGTGTCCTGCCGACGCCATGCCTCAGGTAAAGAAAATCGACGGGATACTGCACATGTCACTCCGTGGAGGTGAAGGATGTGTCCGTGAGTTCGTTAATCTGATTTTGGAGGTCCGGGATGAGTAAGAGCAATGTGTCTGTGACATTCATGGTGCTTGCTGTCACATTCTGTGTGTGTCTTATTGTCAGCAACCTCATGGAAATAAAAACTGTCGACCTCGGGCCCCTAACCATTACCGCCGGGGTGATTGTTTTTCCGATATCCTACATAATAAATGACTGTATTGTCGAAGTTTACGGGTTCTCCAAGGCCCGCCTCGTGATATGGCTCGGTTTCCTGATGAACCTTCTCGTTTCGTTGCTCCTTCAGGTGGGGATATGGCTTCCCGGCGCAGAATCGTGGGAGGATCAGGAATCCATGGAGGTTATATTTGGCGCAGTGCCCCGCATTTTTGTCGCCAGTTTTATAGCTTTTCTGTGCGGGTCTATGGTCAACGCCTATGTGATGTCCCGCATGAAGATAGCCTCGGGAGGTCGTAATTTTTCATTCCGTGCAATACTGTCGACTGTCTTCGGCGAAGGGGTAGATTCGCTGATATTTTTCCCGATAGCTTTTGGGGGGATTCTTGCTTGGAGCGAAATCGCGGCATTGATACTTACGCAGACTGTTCTGAAAACAGTATATGAGATTCTGATTCTGCCTGTCACCATGCGTGTTGTGAAATTCTTGCGCAACAGGGAGGGCGGAGATGTGACCGATGACCCCGGGATGTCCTATAAATGGTGGAAAATAAATGCGTGATTATTCCATGAGACAAGATTCTGTAAAATGGGTGTGGATTGACCTCGACGACACGCTGATAGATTTCCGTGCCAATTCTCGCGTCGCGTTGAGACTCCTGTATGACGAGATGAACCTCGGCCGTTTTTATTCCTGTTGTAATGACTGGATTGCTGCTTATGAAAAAAACAACAAGTCGTTATGGGACCGATATAACCGCGCCGAGATAACCAAAGAATTCCTCCGCATTGAACGCATGAGGGCCGTTATCGCCGATGCATGGCAGGGCGGGAATGATGACCTCGTCAGTTTGTCGTGGGAAATGGACCGGGTTTATCTGGCTCGGCTTGCCGAGCAGAAGACACTCGTCGGTGGCGCCCGGGAGATGCTTGACTACCTGCGCGGCCGCGAATATAATATAGGTGTCCTTTCCAATGGATTCTCACAGGTGCAGCATCTTAAAATCGCTTCGGCCGGACTGACAGACAAAATAGACCTTGTCGTTCTCAGCGATGACATCGGTGTCAACAAACCCGACCGGCGCATATATGATTATGCAATGGGGAAGGCAGGATGTCCCAATCCCGAGGCGCACGTCATGATCGGCGACAATCCCGACACTGACATTGCCGGGGCGATAGCTGCCGGATGGGGCGCGATTTATTTTAATCGCAGCAAAGTCGCGACCCCCGTCATGCATGAGAGATTTGTCGAAATCGGGTCGCTCGCGAGCGTCATTTGCCTGCTTTGACGTCCGGTTCCGGAGCTAATGTGGTGCATAAGTGAGATTTATTGTAAAAAAAACACCAATCATTGCTGTTAATTCAAAAAAAGTTCCGATATTTGCACTTGCAAAAACCGCGGCAGCGGATAAAATATGTGACATCAAGATATTAACCAATTATAAAAACTTAGATTACAATGACTAAAGCCGACATCGTCAATGAAATTGCTAAAACTACAGGCATTGACAAGTCAAACGTTCTTGATACCATCGAGAAGTTCATGGAAATCGTGAAAGATTCTCTCGCACATGGCGAAAATGTGTATTTGCGCGGATTTGGCAGCTTCATCATCAAGGTTCGCTCTGAGAAGACTGCCCGTAACATCTCCAAGAACACTACAATCATCATCCCTGAGCACCGCATTCCCGCTTTCAAGCCGGCCAAAGTGTTCATGGAGGAGGTAAAGGACATGAAATAATCCCGGAGGCCCCGTCGTCTCCTCGGTTATCCGGTCAGCTATCATTGCTGAAAAGCATAATTCCCAATATTTTAACCCTATAAAGCGTAAAAACTATGCCCAGCGGAAAGAAAAGAAAAGGCCACAAGATGGCTACACACAAGCGCAAAAAACGTCTCAGAAAAAATCGTCACAAGAAGAAGTAAGAGACATCCGGCAGGTTGACCGTCATCGACGTTTATAAAGACCGCAACCTCGCAGTCTCTCCGGCGTTGGTCGACCTCTTACCGAAGCAAACAAGAACAAACACGAGGTTCATTTACTCTGTCCCCGTAGTTTGTTCTTTGTTTTAATTTATTACCAACCATTCCACTGATGAAAAGTGAACTAATTGTAGATGTTCAACCCTCCGAGGTGTCTATCGCCTTGCTGGAAGATTCGCGGCTCGTCTCGTTGCAGAAAGAATCGCGAAACATTTCCTACGCCGTGGGCGACATTTATCTGGCGAAGGTGAAAAAGCTGATGCCGGGTCTTAATGCCGCCTTCGTGAACGTAGGCTACGAAAAGGACGCTTTCCTCCACTACTTGGATCTTGGTTCGCAATTTTCTTCTTATTCGGCTTTCATCAAGAACGCGCTCGACGATAAAAAACATGAACCCTCAGTGTCGCGCATCAAGCGATTGCCCGATATTGACAAGCATGGTTCTATAACTGATGTTCTCCAGCCGGGACAAGAGTTGATGGTGCAGATTGTCAAAGAGCCTATTTCGTCAAAAGGCCCCCGACTGACAACCGAAATCACTTTTACCGGCCGTTACATGGTTTTGATTCCATTTGGTGATAAAATTTCTATCTCCCAGAAAATCAAGACCACAGAAGAAAAACTACGCCTGCGTCAGTTGATTGAAAGCATCCGTCCCAAAAATTTCGGCATAATAGTGCGCACCTCGGCCGAAGGTAAGCGCGTCGCCGAGTTGAATCACGAATTGAAAACCCTTCTTCAGTGCTGGGAGCAGACTGTGGCCAAGGCCCAGAAAGCCACTGCGCCGGCCTTGATATTTGAAGAAGAAAGCCGCATCGTCGGTATGTTGCGCGACGTGTTCAGCCCGTCGTTTGAAAGCATACATGTAAACGAGCCTGAAATACATAGCCAGATTTTAAAGTATGTCAATCTGATTGCTCCCGAGCGCAAGGACATTGTCAAACTCTATAATGACGATGTGCCTATCTTCGACCACTTTAGCATTACTAAACAGATTAAATCATCGTTTGGCAAAACGGTCTCTTTTAAGAGCGGGGCATATATAATCATTGAACATACCGAGGCCCTGCACGTTATCGACGTCAATTCAGGCAACCGATCCAAGGCTGCTCCTGATCAGGAAAGCAACGCGCTGGAAGTCAACATGCGCGCGGCCGATGAAATTGCACGCCAGCTCCGGCTGCGCGATATGGGCGGCATTATTGTTATCGATTTTATCGACATGAACAAGGCCGAACACAGACAGAAACTTTACGAGCACATGCGCGAGGTGATGGCCAACGACCGTGCCCGCCACAACATTTTGCCGTTGAGTAAATTCGGCCTTATGCAGATTACCCGTCAGCGAGTGCGCCCCGCCCTTGACATCGTTACGGCCGAAGCCTGTCCGTCGTGTTACGGAAAGGGAGAGGTGCAGCCGTCACTGCTGTTTACCGACACGCTCCACGAGAAAATTGACTACCTTGTCAATCACCTTAATTCGCGCGGCTTTATAATGTATGTCCACCCCTATGTCGATGCGTTTTTAAAGAAGGGATTCATATCGCTTTACCGTCGCTGGCAGATGGAGTACGGTTTCAAATTCCGCATACTTCCTGACCAGTCGCTCGCCTATCTCCAGTACAAGGTGTTTGACAGTGACCGCAACGAGATAGACCTCAAAGAAGAAAAAGACATTGACTCATCGGCTACAAAGTCAAAGTCAAAAACCAAGAACAGAACTACGGAAAAGGAGGACTGATGTCCGATGCCCTTTTGTTGTTATAAAAACCTGCCGCGCTACTGCGCGACAGGTTTTTATATATTAGTCGATTAAATATTTTTAACAGTAGGCTCCCCGGGCATAGAATTATAAATCCGGCATTATATGCTACCTTTGTTAGATAAAAGTGAATCAAATGGCAGCAGAAAACAATAACAACCGTTCCGGGTTTCGTCGAAACAACCCGGAGCATGTGGCGGCCTACGACCTTGCCGGCCGAAAGCCTCCGCGTGACAAAGACCTTGAAGAAGCAGTGCTCGGGGCCCTCATGCTTGAACGGGATGCGTACACCGCAGTCTGTGACATATTAAAACCCGAATCGTTCTACGAGCCTTCCAATCAGAAAATTTATGCTGCCATACAGGCGCTTGGCGCGTCTCAGCAACCTATCGACATGCTTACCGTCACCGAACAATTGCGCCAGAACGGTACGATTGACGAAGTTGGCGGCCCACTGTTTATCTCGGAACTGACCTCGCGCGTGACCTCGGGCGCCCATGTGGAATCACACGCGCGCATCGTCGCTCAGAAATATCTTGCCCGCGAGCTGATCAGATTCGCGTCGGCCATAGAGACACAGGCGTTTGATGAAAGCTATGATGTCGATGACCTCCTTCAAGAGGCCGAAGGAAAGCTGTTTGAGATTTCTCAGCGTAATGTCAAGAAGGACGTTACGCAGATAGACCCGGTCATCGGATCGGCAATCGAGCAGATTCAGACCGCGGCCAACCGTGCGACCGGCTTGTCAGGTCTCGAATCCGGATACCACGAGCTTGACAAGCTCACGTCGGGGTGGCAGGCATCCGACTTGATAATTATCGCCGCGCGACCCGCCATGGGCAAGACCGCCTTCGTTTTGTCTATGGCCAAGAACATGGCGGTTAACTACAATATACCCGTCGCCATTTTTTCGCTCGAAATGTCCAATCTCCAGCTTGTCAACCGCCTTATACAAAACACCTGCGAGATCGAGGGCGAGAAAATCAAGAGTGGCCAGCTGTCGCCGATGGAATGGGACCAGCTCATGTCACGAATCAAGCATCTGTACGGGGCCCCGCTGTTCATAGACGATACCGCGTCCCTGTCGATATTCGAATTGCGCACCAAGGCGCGCCGTCTTGTGCGTGAGCATGACGTGAAATTTATTATTATTGACTATTTGCAGCTGATGAACGCGTCGGGTATGAAATTCGGATCGCGTGAACAGGAAGTGAGTATGATTTCTCGGTCATTGAAACAGCTTGCCAAAGAATTGAATATCCCGATTGTCGCGCTGTCACAGTTGAACCGAAGCGTCGAGTCGCGCGGTGCCGACAGCAAGGACGGGAAACGTCCGCAGCTGAGCGACCTTCGCGAGAGTGGTGCCATCGAGCAGGATGCCGACATTGTCTGTTTCATTCACCGTCCCGAATATTACCTTCGCTCGGGTACCGATGCGGCGGGAAACGACATCCGCGGCTTGGCCGAGTTTATTGTCGCCAAGCACCGTAGTGGCCGTGTCGATGATGTGAAAATGAGGTTCAAGTCCAAGTATGCCCGTTTTGAAAATTGGGACGGAGAAGGAGAGGTGTCATCCGGAACGATGGGGTCGCGACTTAATGCCGAAATCGAGGGTGCATCGTCGGCATTCGTCCCATCCGGCGACCCTTTGTCGGGTGGAACTGCTGATATTATGCCGTCGGCGGCCGATGATGTTGCTCCGTTCTGACGTTTCTTAGAGCCTTATTTCAAAAAAATTAGCGTTAATAAAACTTTTTTCAAGTCGGTGTTGTTAGATAGATAAAATTAACAAAACCAACTATTGTTTTATGAAAAAAGCGTTATTAATGATTGCTCTCATGCTAGGATGCACGACTGCTTTCGCACAGAAGATTGACAAGAACGAAGCAAAACAGCTTTCAGCTTTCCTGTCGCAACCCGCACAAGAGGGAACCAATGCCACTGCTCTGAAAGTCACTGACGTTAAGAATTTCGGAAGCATTGAAGGCGTGAAAATTGAAAACGGTCATGTGACTGAGATTGACTGGAAAGACAAGAAACTCGCAGGCACTCTTGACCTTTCAGGATTCAAGGCGTTGACAAAGGTTGATGTTTCGCGCAACAAAATCCAGAATCTCACAACTGCTGACTGTCCCGCTCTGACCGAGCTTAATGCCGGCCGCAACGTTCTTAAAGAGGTCGATTTTGCCAATTGCCCCCAGTTACAGAAAGTTTCGGTTTACAAGAACCGCCTGACCGAGATGACCCTTAACAACACCCCGTTGCTGAACAACCTCAATGTTTCCAACAACCTCTTTGTTGAACTTAACGTGGCCAACTCCACACAGCTGAAGACTCTTAACTGCCAAGGCTGCCATCTTGAAACTCTGGTCATCTCAGGCTGTACCGCGCTCAAGAATCTTTATTGCGGATACAACAAGCTGACATCGCTTAACCTCTTTGGGGTCGAGAACCTTCAGAACCTCAATATTGACGACAACGAAATCACCTCGTTCCTCGTGTCCGGACTGCCTGCCTTGAGCACTCTCATCTGCTCTGACAACAACATGGTCACTCTCGGTGTCCGCAATTGCAACAACCTCCTTGACCTCGTTTGCTCTTACAATGACCTGACCACCCTCAGCGTAGAGACTTGCCCCAACCTCCAGTATGTTGATTGCTCCTACAATGACCTCACCCAGCTCAATATGTCAAATCAGACATTCCTCCAGCGACTCATCTGTAACAACAACCAGCTGACAATGCTTGATGTATCATTTGACTCGGCACTTACCTATATCAACTGCCGTTTCAACATGATTACCGACTTCCGCACCATTGCTTGCCCCGAGTTGAGAATGGTAGCTTGCCAGTGGAACTACTAAGCTGATTTTGATACCAATAGTTGACCGGATATAAAGCGATATAAAGCTTGTCATTGATAAAGAAGCCGGGCATCGGAATCATTTTCCGATGCCCGGCTTCTCCATATTTGAGATTATATTGTCCAAGATGATACTGTTGGCACAAGTGGCTATGGGGCGTCCCTGAGAAGTATGATGATTTTTGATGATTTTTTTCATCGATTCGCAGATTAAAAAAATTATTTGGCTGTGAGGATTATTTTTTGTAATTTTACGGCTGAAATGGTTGCTCTGCCGTCCAAGAGTGGAGGAGAGAAGGGCATCAAAAGGGAATGAGGTGTGATTCCTCGACAGTACCCGCTGCTGTATTTCCGCGTTCTTTGCCGATGCAAAATTCGTTATAGAACAAGTTTTTTCGCAATATGCCACTGGTCTCCGTTGGACTGGGAAGGCGCGATTAAACCCGGATAAGTCAGAAGACCTGCCATTGCTGTAAATATGAATGTGCCTACGGGACTATGGGCAGGTTGTTGATTTCTTAAGCGAATTCAAAGTTACGTCGACACTCGTTTAGAGGAGTTAATGCATAATCCCGTCTGTGTACATTCTGTTAGTGCACAGACGGGAATTTATTTTCTGAGTATTAACCTTCTTTATGAGAAGAATGAGACATATTTTATTCTCTCTGGCGATGATTTATTTCATTATGCCAGTAGAAGTTTCGGCAGAGGAACACACGGACTCTCTTTCGCATCAACTGAGAGAGGTTGTGGTTACAGCTCGAAAACCAAATGAAGACATAATTCCGGCACAAGTCTTGTCGGGAGAGGAACTGCGCAGACTGAACAGCAACAGCGTTGCCGATGCACTGCGTTACTTTTCAGGCGTGCAGGTAAAAGATTATGGAGGTGTCGGCGGTATCAAGACCGTCAATATTCGCTCTATGGGCACAAACCATACCGGTGTGGTATATGACGGGGTAGAACTTGGAAATGCCCAGAACGGACAAATCGATCTTGGCCAGTTTTCTCTTGACAATATTGAGGCACTGTCGCTTTACAACGGTCAAAAGAGCGAAATCTTACAGCCTGCGAAAGATTTCGGATCCGCAGGCACCATATATATGAGGACTCGCACCCCTGTTTTCAACGAAGGCGAAACGTATCACGCAAGAGCTACAATCAGAACAGGGTCATTCGATTTGCTTAATCCTTCAGCACTGATAGAATTAAGGCTCAGCAATAGAGTCTCTGCATCTCTGAGTACTGAGTGGATAAATTCAAGTGGTAAATATAAATTCAGATACCGACGTGTTAATCCTGCCGGGGAACTTGCTTATGATACAACCGCTGTAAGACAAAACGGAGACATAAACGCCACACGAATTGAATTGAATACTCGCGGCACGCTCAATAACGGTACTTGGAATTTCAAAGTTTACAATTATAACTCCGAACGTGGAGTCCCCGGAGCAATTGTCAATAATGTATGGCGAAGGGGAGAAAGAATCTGGGATACCAACTCGTTTGCACAAGGTCGATATACAGGGTATTTCGGAAAATTCACCACCTTGAATAATATAAAATATGCCTTTTACCGGACTCACTATGTAAATAATGAAGACAAGCAGGTAAAGATTGACAACCTTTACAAGCAAAAAGAGATTTACTTTTCGTCGGCTAATGAATATGAAATAACCGATTTCTGGAGTATCTCCGCAAGTTATGACTTCATGTGGAACACTCTTGAAGCCGATGTCTATGGCTTTGTAAAGCCCGACCGTATTTCGCAATATTTATCCGCTGCCACGGCCCTTGACCTTGACAGATTCAAAATTCAGGCAAGTGCTTTAGGCACATTTATTCACGACCGGATAAAAGGGCAGCAGGCTCCGTCAGATAAAAATGTGTTTTCTCCGGCCATCTTCATGAACGGATATCCACTTCGTAACAAAGATTTCTCAATCCGAGTCTTTTACAAGAAATCATTCAGGATGCCGACATTTAATGATCTGTATTATGCCGACATGGGAAATTCAAAACTTTCCCCGGAGCGTGTCGCTCAGTATAACATAGGATTATTATACGACCATAAGTCAACATCGGTTATATCTGCGGCAAGAGTCAGTGTCGATGCTTATTATAACCGGGTCAAGGACAAGATTGTGGCATATCCCAAGGGACAGCAGTTCCGTTGGACAATGCTTAATCTTGGTCTTGTGGACATACATGGTGTGGATCTGACCGGACTCCTGACCATCAATCCATATAAGGATTTGTATATGACCGTGCGCGGACAGTATACCTTCCAAAGAGCTATCGACATAACTAATCCCGCAGACAATTATTATCGCGACCAGATACCCTACATACCCCGCCATTCGGGAGCAGCGGTCGTAAATCTACAGTGGCGGGGATGGGGCCTTAATTACTCTTGGATATATGTAGGTGAGAGATATAACCAACAGGAGAATATCAGATATAATTACACGCAACCTTGGTACACCTCCGACCTATCCCTTAGTAAAGATTTTCAACTTGGCAGAGTCAGCCTAAGGGCACTGATCGAAGTCAATAATATTCTTAGCCAAGATTATGACGTAATTCTGAACTACCCGATGCCTAAACGTAATTACAGGTTTACGATAACAGTTGAAATATGACAAGCAAACAAATTTTCTTATATTTTCTGCCACTCCTGACGGTCATCACAAGTTGTCGAGAAGACGAACTTGTGGTGCCAACGGAGTATGATGTCATAGGCGATGAACGTCCCGGATCAGGCATCCGTGGCTTCTACCTTGTCAATGAGGGAAATATGGGGTCCAACAAATGCACTCTCGACTTCTATGATTATTATACAGGTCTCTATTCCCGAAATTTTTATGCTGAGAGAAACCCTAATGTTATAAAAGAGCTTGGAGATGTGGGCAACGATATAGGCATCTATGGCTCGAAACTATACGTTGTGGTCAACTGCTCTCACAAGGTCGAAGTTCTGGATTCCCGTTCTGGTGTCAGACTCGGCCAGATTGATATTCCCAATTGCCGTTATGTCAGGTTTCATCGCGGAAAGGCTTATGTCAGCTCCTATGTCGGACCTGTGCTGATTGACCCAAACGCACCCAAAGGTGCAGTATATGAGGTCGATACACTTTCTCTTGCCGTCACGAGGAAAGTTTCTGTGGGTTATCAGCCTGAAGAAATGGAAATTGTCGATGACTACATGTATGTGGCAAATTCCGGAGGCTACCGCGCCCCTAACTATGACAACACGGTATCTGTAATCCAAATGGTTGATTTCAAGCAGGTTCAACAGATACAGGTTGGTATAAACCTTCATCGCCTTAAAAAGGACAAATATAACAAGTTATGGGTTACTTCGCGTGGTGATTACCAGTATCGTCCGTCGCGCTTGTATGTTATGCAGAAAAAACCGGGCTACAATCAGATGATTGTGACTGATACAATACCGGTGGCTTGTTCCAATATGGCATTTTATGAGGACAAGATGTATTTCTACGCCACGGAATGGAACAATTACACTGCCTCCAATACCATATCCTATGGAGTCATTAACGTGCTTACCAAAGAAATAATATCCGATAATTTCATAAAAGACGGCACAGAAAAGGAAATAACCATTCCATACGGAATTGCCGTCCATCCCGAATCTGGAGATATATTCGTCACTGATGCAAAAAATTATGTTTCATCAGGTACCCTCTATTGTTTTAGTCCCGACGGATATAAAAAATGGAGCGTCCGCACCGGGGATATTCCGGCTCATATAACATTCCTTACAAAATGAAGAAAATAGTTTTAGCATTTGTCTCTGTGTCACTGTTTTGCGGATGTACCGATGAAATTCCGATGGTCAATCTCGGTATTGATGACGTGTATTATATAGCGCGTATGCAGAAACTTGATTTTCATCCTGCGCTTACCGGCGAGCGCTATGAGTGGTATGTGGATGGAGTGTTGGTCAGTGAAGAAAGAGATTACATTTTTCTTTCCGGAGAAGAGGGAGATTATAACGTGGAACTGAAAATCATTGACCCTCAGACCCCCTACGATTTTTCATTTGATATTCATGTTCTCCACGAAGAAATAGAATATAGTGCTTACATCTCAAAAGTTTACGAGTATTGTCCGGCCCCCGGTCAATTTATCAACGAAATGCCCCGATATGAAGAAGGCGACACTTATGAGACCATACTTCAGAAAGTAGAGGAATCCATATCTGGCACTAACGATATTATGATTTCTCTTGGAGGTTATGGCGGATATGTGACGTTTGGTTTTGACCACACGGTGATAAATGTGCATGGAGAGAAAGACTTTCAGATATGGGGAAATGCCTTTTATGAGCTGCTCAATCCTGATGAAAGGGGAGGATCGGCTGAGCCGGGAATTGTAATGGTAAGTTACGATACTAACTGCAACGGTCTGCCCGATGATGAATGGTATGAACTTGCCGGAAGTGAATATTACTCCAAAGATACACGTCACACCTATTCAATTACATATCAACGACCCGACCCGGATAGGGAAATTGTGGCCGACGAGGATAATAGTCTGGATGATATTTATTATATCGAATGGAGCGACAATGAAGGACAGAAGGGGTATATTGCAAAAAATATATTTCACAATCAGGAGTATTTCCCCAAGTGGGTAAATAGTGACGAAATTTCTTTTTCCGGCTCGTTGCTCGCCAACAATGCTGAGGATATAAGTGGAAACGGCAGTTATTTTGTCTTGTACAGTTTTCCGTGGGGATATGTTGACAATCACCCTAACGAATACGAAGACCTGAATTCATTCGACATATCGTGGGCGGTGGATTCTGACGGCAACCCGGTTGATTTGCCCGGCGTTGATTTCATCAGGGTCTATACAGGTATAAACCAATACTGCGGTTGGCTTGGAGAAACTTCCACTGAGCTAAGTCGGGCGCAAGACCTTCACATTGATCTTCCCGGTCGTCCCAATCCTTAGAGGTCGTTGTTGTTAAACAATCTCTTAAAATCATGTTTAACTAATAATTTTAATAAACCAATTATGAGAAAAGAACTACTCTCATTAGCTATCGTATTGTCGGCGCTGACGGCAATGGCTCATCCGATAGACTTCGACAAAATCCGGAACTGGACCGGCACTGGCCCCAATCGGGCAGCCTTGGTAATCCAGTTTGACACGGGCAGCAAGCCCAATCCCGGCACTCTCGTGTGGGGCTACCGCTGGGAAAACGGCGAAACGCCCAACGGAGTGGAGCTTATCTCCGCGATAGCCGAAAATTCGGACAGGCTGCGTATCCTGATTCAGATGACAGGAGATATGGGTTATACCCTTGACGGTGTGGGATATTCAGACTGGAACAAAGAACTACTGGATGCTCTGGACTATGATTTAGACGGAGCGGCCGCCGACTCAAGAATCTCGTTCGGCTTCTTTGAACCCAACACATTTATGAAACAGACATCGGCTCCCGGAGCCGACGCTATCGATTTTGTGATGGAAGCAATCGAAGAAGCCAAGACCACACACGTCATCCAGCATCCGCTCAATTATAACGAATATGGCTATCCCGCCTATGATTATGACTGGTGGAAGATGAATGATGAATCCGCAGGCATTTGGAACAGCGGATGGTATGACGGTTATTGGAGCTACTGGACTGGCACGGAAGGAGACCTTGCCAACCTCGGATATTCAGCTCTCGGCATGAGCAGTGTATATCTAAAGGATGGCGACGTGCACGGATGGATTTATTGGTCGTTCACCTCAGAAGATCCGGAATGGCGCACTCCGGTCTATGTGGGCGACATATCGACTTCTGTTCCGGAAATTTCAGATGACGACGACTCTGTGACGGAATATTATTCCCTTGATGGCATCCGTCTGTCAGCACCCCCTGCAGCAGGTGTCTATATCGAGCGTACATGCAGCAGGGTTTCAAAACGTATTGCAAAACACCAATTTTAACTCAATAGCAAATGAACATGAATTCAACTCGGATTATTGCAAAATCGCTTGCAGTAATCACAGGCTTGTTTGCTTTTGTCGACGCTTATGGCGCAGTCGATTTTGTTGTCGACGGCATAAGCTATACAAAGCTGTCAGGCACTGAAAACACAGTCGAAGTGCCCGAAACGTTCCGCAACGTAATCGGCAATGGCAATTCTTACGCCGGACTCACTCTCGCATGGGGCGATGATAAAGCGCTTGACAACCTGACAGAGGCAGTCCTTTTCAGCGGAAACGCAACAGTCTATGATATTATGGTTTCGGCTTTGGCCAATGATACCCGTTTCTATGCGCTCAAGGGAGCCGACGGCAACTTCGCTGCTTTCGGATTCGACACCAACGGAGACAATTCCGCAGCTGTGTCTGTTGACGGAACTTCCCTGACTCTTGAATCCGGAGTGGCATCATACAGTGGAGAATTTGAAACGGCTGTCGGCAGCTCGGATTATGACCATTGGAACGTAAACACGGCCGACAAACAGTGGAAAGTATTTGTCAACGGTGAATTAGCCAATTTTGACAGCTCTGTATCGTCCGGCGACAATATTTCACTGGAATATGTAACTGTCGACACAACTGAACCTGCCGCCAAAGACTACACATTCTATCTTCGTCCCGCTGACGAATTGGGAATATGGACTCTCGACGTGGTGCAGCTCAACACCGCTACCGACAAGAATGGCAGCAGCGTTCAGCGTATGGTGCCTATGATTGCAAATCTCTGCGGAGAAGGCGCATACCTTTTTGGAGCAAAAATATCAGCCGAAGTGCGTGCGATGGACAATGAGACCTCGTCTACCGATTATAGTGTCTATGTGGCTGATGCAGCGAAAGGCGCAATGCTGTTGCGGGTCACAGCCAACAAGCCGACCGAAGCCCTGATTGTTCCGTATCTTAACATCCGCAAAGACTGGGGCGCGGGCAAGCAGGAAGTGAGACGCGTGTATAGCGACGCTTCTCTCAAGACAAGCACTTTTGTAGCCAATCCCGTCATCGGAATCTCTCTCAAGGAATTTGCCGTAGGCGAGACCATCGAGATGGAGAATATGGGATGCACGCTTATCACCCCGCAGTATGAACCCGAGAATGCGGATTTTGCAAATTTCGAAGTATCATTTGCCGATGAATCCGTAGTCACCATCTATACCAGCATCAAGGGCCTTGTGGCACATCGTGCCGGAGAGACGACTATGACAGTGTCTGTCCCCGGAACGGATATCAAGTCTGAATACACAGTAAGAGTGAAAGGCGTTGACCCCGACAACAAACCGACTGACGGTTTCGCCGACGGCCTGTTCTGGCTCAATGAGGAATGGTTCACACATACGAGCGGCTCTATCAACTATATCAGTGAAGACGGCGATGTCTATTATCGCGCCTATGGCAATCAGAACAACAATATGGCATTCGGTGCCACGTCACAGTTCGCCACCATATATGCCGGCAAGCTCATTGTAATGTCAAAGCAGGCATGGGATAACGGCGATACTAGAGAAAAATCCGGCGGACGGGTGGTCGTTGCTGATGCTTCCACTTTGAAATATATCGGCAGCATCGACGAAATCGGAGGTGACGGCCGTGCCTGCGTAGGCGTGAATCCCGAGAAAGTCTATCTCGGCCATACCGCAGGCGTAAGAGTGATGCACATGGATGCCGACGGTATATACATTGACGATGCCGACATTGACGGTGTCAGTCCCGGACGTAACGGACAGATGGGCGATATGGTGAAGGCCGGAAAATATGTCTTTGCCGTACGCGTAGGCAACGGCCTCTCCATCATAGACACCGAGACCGACAAACTGATAATGGACATTCCCGTAAGTGGAATTCAGACAGTAGCCCAGTCGCTCGACGGCAGAGTATGGATAGGATGTGCCAAGACGCTACAGTCTATTAATCCGGAGACACTGGAGTTGGGCGATGTACTCACAATCGGAGCTGGCACTATCGGATGTTCAAGCGGTTCATGGCGTACCGGCAATCTCCGGGCATCAAACAAAACCAATACTCTTTTCTGGAGCACCGGCAACTGGAACGGATCAACAGGCGACCTTATCCGCTGGGACATAGACGACACCCCCGACCCTTCGACATTGACAATGCTTTATAAGCATGGCAGTGTGGCCGATGAATGCTATTCTATGGGATACGGAACGCCTAACTATGATTCACGCACTGATATGTGGATGTATTGTTCTACACCCGGATTCGGAGTGAATGCTCTGAACAACCGCCTCCATTTTGTGGATGCGTCCAGCGGAGAAATCAAGCACACCATCGAGCTTGACAAATATTTCTGGTTCCCGTCGATAGCGATTGTGCCCGATAAGTATGACCCTGAAATCCTTTTCGAGGATGTTGTTCTTCCTTCGGTCGACAGATGTGATGAAGAATACACTTATGATTTGGCTCAAAGTCTCGACGACAAGGACAATCACAACTGCAACATCGTTGTTTCAATCCCAGAGACATCACTCTATGAAGAAACGGCTGATGTGCCTGCGGCAGAAATTAGCCTGAATGACAAGCAGCTCACAATCAAGCCTCTGGCCAACGGTCAGCAGAGATTTACGCTTATGGCGGAATCGAATGGCAAAGTTGTGTCCAAGAATATCAATGTCAAGATTGGGGATGTGACCACCGGCATCAGTACTGTTAACTCCGAAGGTACTATATACAGCAACGGGCATTTCGTTGCGTTCCGCGATCTGCGTGGCATAGTCTTCGATGTGTTTACATTCGATGGCAGAAAAATCGATACTCTCACAATCGACAATGACACCGCCGTGATATATCCTGATTACAAAGGAGGTTTCTATATTTTCAGAGGTTCAAATGGCTTGACTGCCAAGATAAGAATCAATTAATAATGAAACTATTCTTATCGATAGCATCGGTTCTCCTGACGGCGACTGTTTCGGCAGTCGCCGCTCAGGACACTGACTACACTCAGGGAATAATCTGGGTGAACGAGGACTGGTACGGACATCAGAACTCTACAGTCAACTATCTTTTGCCAGACGACCCTGACGGCAATTTTTGGAAATACCGCATAATTCAGGCCGAGAATCCCGGCAAAGAACTCGGATGCACCAATCAATATGGAGCACTCTGGCATGACCGTCTTTATCTGATTGCCAAACAAGACAAGGATCCGGGCGCGACAATTTCCGGCGGACGAATCACGGTTGCTGATGCTAAGACAATGAAAATTCTTCATCAGCAGAGCCTGATTGATTCTTCAGGAGCGCAATGCGACGGGAGAGGATTTGTCGGAGTAGATGAACATAAGGGCTATATTTCCACAAGCAACGGAGTATGGATTTTTGACCTTGACACCTATATTGTCTCAGGGCAGGTCGAAGGGTCTGCCAATCCAAATGCAGGCGGCGACAACGATAAACCTAATACCGACCCTACCGGATCGTTATATCACGGTCAGTCAGGAATGATGGTATCGGCGGCCGGGAAGGTGTTTGTGGCCCACCAACAATACGGGTTGCTGGTTGTTGATCCAACATTGGATAGGGTGGTCAACGTAATATCAATGGATATCGTTCAGGACGGAGCCGGAATAGGCTCTGTCGTCAAATCCAAAGATGGGTTCCTTTGGCTTTCTGTAGCAAAGAATTGTCAAGGCACCGGGGTGGCATTGAATTATATAGTACGGCTTGACCCCGTGACATTGGACTACGAAATCATCCCCGTTAAAGATGGGTTTTATGCACCGGCTAATTCATGGTATGCATGGACCCCGGATGCGTTTGTAGCATCAACAGTACAAAATTGTCTTTATTGGAAAGACGGACCAAACAGGTGGTTTACCGGAACTAAAATCTACAAATTTGACTGCGATACCCATGAACAGTCATTATTTATTGACTTGGAAGAAGAAGGTGCCAATTGGAAACTATATGGCTGCGCGATAGGTGCTCATCCAGTGACTGACGAGCTTTATATGGCTCTTTATCACGAGTTTGGGACTCCAACGTATATTACACGGCGTTATTCCGCGCAAGGAGAGAAAATCCGCGATTATGAAATGATAATGAATTATTGGTTTCCATCCCTCCCGTTGTTTCCACAAGTTGACGGAGAATCCGGAATTGATGAAATCTCATCCGATTCCACATTGTCGAGTGGCAGCCTATACTTCATTAACGGCATGCTCGTAAAAGAGTCTGTCGATTTTGGCGCGTGGTCAGGAATATCCCCCGGTATATATATTTGGCGATCCGAAAACACTGCAAGAAAGATTCTCATAAAATAAACTCATACACATGAGTCCCGGGTTTCCCTTAAAAACACATTAGGCGGTATGCTCTTGTTAATCAGAACATACCGCCTAAGTGGCTTATTTTAAGAATCGATTTCTTACTTTTCGATGGCAGCCTGCGCCGCAGCTACGCGGGCGATGGGCACGCGGTAGGGTGAGCAGGAGACGTAGTTCATGCCAAGGTTAGCGCAGAACTTGACCGACGAGGGTTCGCCGCCATGTTCGCCGCAGATTCCGACTTTGAGCTCGGGTTTGGTGGCACGGCCTTTTTCTACGCCCATTCTGACGAGCTGGCCTACACCTTCCTGATCGAGTACTTCAAACGGGTCGGTCTTGATGATGCCGTGTTCCTTGTAGAACTTGAGGAATTTGGGCGCATCGTCGCGGGAGAAACCGAAAGTCATCTGAGTCAGGTCGTTGGTGCCGAATGAGAAGAAGTCGGCAACGGTGGCGATTTGGTCGGCAACGAGGGCTGCGCGGGGAACCTCGATCATGGTACCTACCTTGTAGGGCACGCTCTGGCTTTGTTCCTCAAATACCTTTGCGGCAGTGATGTTGATGATGTCGGCCTGATTCTGGATTTCCTTGAGTGAGCCGACAAGGGGAATCATGATTTCGGGGTATACCTTCACGCCGCGGGCCTGAACTGCAAGGGCTGCCTCGATGATGGCGCGGGCCTGCATTTCGGTGATTTCGGGGTAGGTGATACCAAGGCGGCAGCCGCGGTGACCGAGCATGGGGTTGAATTCTTCGAGAGAGTCAACTTTTGCTTTGACTTCTTCGAGAGTGAGACCCATTTCTTCGGCCATTACTTTCTGAGTGGCGGTCTGGTGAGGCACGAATTCGTGCAACGGGGGATCGAGCAGGCGGATTGTTACGCCGAAACCGTCCATTGCCTCGAAGATGCCTTCAAAGTCACCGCGCTGCATGGGGAGCAGCTTGGCAAGTGCATGACGGCGGCCTTCAACGTCAGATGCAAGAATCATCTCGCGCACGGCCTTGATGCGGTCACCTTCGAAGAACATGTGCTCAGTGCGGCAAAGACCGATACCTTCGGCTCCGAAGTGGCGGGCCTGCTTGGCATCACGGGGGGTGTCGGCGTTGGTGCGAACGCGGGTGGTTGCAAAGTCAGAGGAGAGTTTCATGATCGAGCCGAAGTCGCCGTCGAGTTCCGGTTCAACGGTGGGAACCTGACCGTCATAAACTTCACCGGTCGAGCCGTTGAGAGAAATCCAGTCGCCTTCTTTATAAACCTTGCCGCCCATTTCTACTGTCTTGGCCTTGTAGTCGATGCGGATTTCTCCGGCACCAGACACGCAGCACTTGCCCATACCGCGGGCAACAACGGCAGCGTGGGAGGTCATGCCGCCACGCATGGTGAGGATGCCCTGAGCAACGGCCATGCCGCGGAGGTCTTCAGGCGATGTCTCGATGCGGACGAGGACAACTTTCTTTTTCTTTTCAGCCCAAGCCTCGGCATCTTCAGCCGAGAACACGATTTGGCCTGTGGCTGCACCGGGAGATGCGGGAAGTCCCTTTGCGGCAACTTTGGCACGCTTGAGAGCGGCCTTGTCAAATACCGGGTGGAGAAGCTCGTCGAGTTTCTGAGGTTCCATGCGGAGGATGACGGTCTTCTCGTCAATCTCGCCTGCACGGAGAAGATCCATGGCGATTTTTACCATGGCGGCACCGGTGCGTTTGCCGTTACGGGTCTGGAGCATCCAAAGCTTGCCGTCCTGAATGGTGAACTCCATGTCCTGCATGTCCTTGTAGTAGTCTTCAAGACGGTTGGCGATGGCGATAAGCTCGGCGGCGCAGACGGGCATTGATTCTTCAAGTGAAGGATACTTGGCAGCGCGTTCTTCCTCGCTGATGCCTTGGAGGGCTGCCCAGCGACGGGAACCTTCGACGGTAATCTGCTGGGGTGTGCGGATGCCGGCAACCACGTCTTCGCCCTGAGCGTTGATGAGGTATTCGCCGTTGAAGATGTTTTCACCGGTTGCAGCGTCGCGGCTGAAAGCTACGCCTGTTGCCGAGTTGTTGCCCATGTTGCCGTAGACCATAGCCTGAACATTCACGGCTGTTCCCCATTCCTCGGGAATCTGGTTCATGCGGCGATAGAGGATGGCGCGCTCGTTCATCCAGCTGTCGAATACGGCGCAGATGCCGCCCCAAAGCTGTTCCCACGCGCTGTCAGGAAAGTCTTTTCCTGTGAAGTCCTTTACTGCGGCCTTGAAAAGTTTTACAAGGTTCTTGAGGTCTTCAACGTCAAGCTCGGTATCGAGTTTGACACCTTTTTCCTCTTTGACCTTTTCCATGATTTCTTCAAAAGGATCGATGTCGGCCTTGCTTTTGGGTTTCATGCCGAGAACGACGTCGCCGTACATCTGGACGAAACGGCGGTAGCTGTCCCATGCAAATCGGGGGTTGCCGCTCTTTTCGGCCAAAGATGCTACAGTGGCGTCATTCATGCCGAGGTTGAGGACGGTGTCCATCATGCCGGGCATCGACGCGCGGGCTCCTGAACGAACTGAGACGAGGAGGGGGTTGGAAGGATCGTCAAATTTTTTACCAGTCAGTGATTCAACATGGGCGATGGCATCCTCAACTTCTTTTTGAATGCGTTTTACAACTTCATCGCGACCATACTGAGTATATTCTGTACAAACTTCGGTAGTGATAGTGAAACCGGGAGGCACAGGCATTCCCAAGAGGTTCATTTCGGCGAGGTTGGCACCTTTGCCGCCCAAGAGATTGCGCATTGAGGCATTACCCTCAGCTTTGCCGTCTCCAAACGTATAAACTCTTTTCATCGGTTGGAATTAATTTATAATTAAAATATGTTCTTAGTGCAGATAATTTTATTATATCAAGGTTAACGGAGAGAATAAGTGCAAAGATAGCATTTATTCTCCGAAAAATGGGAATTTTGACGCATTTTTTCTGCAAAGGCACAAATGTTTTTTGTTAAACCCCCTTGCTTTTTGCCTGCCGGGGGATTTCTCGGTGTGATTTGAATTTATCATTTTGCGGTTAGAACGGTTTGTTTTAATTTTGTATTATAATTTAATTTTGTTTTTATGAGAGAATGGAAGACAATTAAGGAATATGAGGATATTCTTTTTCAGCAATACGGAAAGATTGCCAAGATAACGATTAACCGGCCTCAGGTCTACAACGCTTTTCGCCCGCAGACAAACCGCGAGATGCTCGACGCTATGGCCTACTGCCGCGAGGCTTCTGACATCGGGGTGGTTGTCCTTACCGGTGCCGGTGACAAGGCGTTCTGCTCAGGCGGAGACCAAAAGGTGAAGGGCATAGGCGGATATATTGACGAAAACGGGGTACCGAGGCTTAATGTCCTTGACCTCCATAAGGCCATCCGGTCGATTCCCAAGCCGGTGATTGCGATGGTCAACGGTTATGCTATCGGCGGCGGCCATGTGCTGCATGTCGTGTGTGACCTGACAATCGCGTCAGATAATGCCCGTTTCGGTCAGACCGGCCCCAAGGTGGGAAGCTTTGACGCCGGATTCGGGTCGTCATACCTCGCCCGTTGTGTCGGGCAGAAAAAGGCCCGTGAGATATGGTTTCTTTGCCGTCAGTATTCTGCCGCCGAAGCCGAGGCGATGGGGATGGTAAACAAGGTGGTGCCGCTTGACCGTCTTGAGGACGAGACTGTCGAGTGGTGCGAGACGATTCTCAGCCGCAGCCCGATGGCTATCCGCATGATCAAACGCGCCCTCAATGCCGAGCTTGACGGACAGCGCGGAATGATGGAATTTGCGGGAGATGCAACCCTGATGTATTATCTGATGGCTGAGGCGCAGGAGGGAAAGAATGCCTTCCTTGAAAAACGTGCTCCTGACTTTGACCAGTTCCCTAAATTCCCCGGCTGATGATGCGTGCTGCTTGGTGCCGTTACCGTCTCGACTTTAAGTTCGCGGCCCGGACTTCGCGTGAGACCATGAACTGGAAAGACACCTATTATATAAAGGTGTGGGATGAGTCCGCCGGTGACGGACGGTTCGGGATAGGGGAGTGCGGTCTGTTTCGAGGGTTGAGCTGTGACGATGTCTCCGATTATGAAACCATGCTCGACGCGGTGTGCGTGGCCGTCGCCACGTCGTCGCCGCAGCCTGACTTGACGCATTATCCATCCATTGTCATGGGCATTGAAACGGCTATTGCCGACTGGCGTAATGGCTGTGGCCGCAATCCATTCCCGTCTGATTGGCTTTCGGGACAGGAGGGAATCGAGATTAACGGACTGGTGTGGATGGGGGACTATCGCGAGATGCTTGACCGCATTTCGGCAAAGCTCGACGAGGGTTTCAGATGTGTCAAACTCAAAATCGGCGGCATACGGTTTGATGATGAGTTAAAACTGCTTGGATATATCCGACGGCAGTTTGATTCATCGGCATTGGAGCTGCGGCTTGATGCCAACGGCGCGTTCACACCGGAAAATGTTTTGGCGAGGCTTGGTCAGCTCGCAGATTATGCCATCCACTCCATCGAGCAGCCTATAGCCGCGAGGCAATGGGAGGCAATGGCCGAAGTGTGCCGACGCTCTCCCATCCCCGTCGCTCTCGACGAGGAGTTGATAGGCGTGTTTGGCCGAAAAGACAAGCACGAGATGCTGGAACGGATAAACCCCCGCTACATAATATTGAAACCTACTCTGTGTGGTGGATTTTCGGGTGCCGAGGAATGGATTGACATCGCCCGTGAGCTGGGCATAGGCTGGTGGGCGACTTCGGCACTGGAGTCAAATGTAGGGTTGAACGCGATTGCACAGTGGGTGTCGGGGTATGGGCCTGAAATCCCGCAGGGCCTCGGCACGGGTGCGTTGTATGGCAACAACATCCAGTCTCCGCTTGAGCTTCGCGGCGACCGTCTGTTTTACAATTCTGACAAACAATGGATAATTCCCGGAAATCTGGACTGGAAGATGTTCTGACTCCCGAGGCCGAGGCGTTTATGGCCGAATGGAGGAACGACTGCGATTATGTCGTGGCACACACGTCGGGGTCGACCGGCAGGCCTAAGGAGATACGTCTGCTGAAAAGCGACATGCTCGTTTCGGCCAAGGCGACCAATGAGTTCTTCGGTATCGGGGCGGATTCTTTGCTCGTCCTGCCTCTGTCTCCCGATTATATTGCGGGAAAGATGTTGCTTGTCAGGGCGGCGGTTGCCGGGGCCAGAGTGTGGGTTGAGAGTCCGTCGCGCGAGCCTTTAAGGGGGTATTCGCCACCGACGGCAATTGACCTCGTGCCGATTGTCCCTGCTCAGATTGACGGGTTGTTGTCGTGTAAATCCCTGCCGATGATTAAAAATGTCATTGTCGGCGGGGCGCCGATGTCGGCTGAAGATGAGCGCAAGTTAGTGGAAGGCGGCGTTAATGCATACGCGACCTTCGGAATGACCGAGACATGCAGCCATGTGGCATTAAGGCGTGTGGGCGAGGCGCAGTATGTCGCGTTGCCGGGTTTCAGGTTTTCGACCGATGACCGGCAGTGCCTTGTCGTCGAATCTGACAGGATGTCGTTCGGCCGTTTGGTGACCAACGATGTCGTTGACATCGTTGACGGGTCTCGTTTTGTGTGGGTAGGGAGGTTTGACAATGTTATAATCACCGGAGCGTTGAAGGTGTTCCCTGAGGATGTGGAGAGCCGGTTGAAACCGGTTGCCGCCGATCTCAAATTTTACATATCTTCGCGCCGGAGCGCCGAGTGGGGAGAGGAGGTGGTCCTTGTCGTCGCCGACATAGACTTGGAGGCCGGGCGCGGGTTGATGGAGCAATGCCGTTCGCTTCTTAGGCCGCACGAGTGCCCCAAGACTGTTGTGGCATTGCCGGAATTGGAGCGCACATCGACGGGCAAGCTGAGGCGAAAACGGTTTTGAGCTTTTAGAGGTTGTTTAATAACAAATGTTAATCCAAAGTGGTAGCATCTTTCAGTTAACTCGTTATTACACAGAGGGAGCATAGCTGTAGCTATGTGACCGAGGTGTAATGACAAGGTAACGAAAGAGGCTGCCATGAGGATAAGGTAACTTCATTCAGATATTAATTTCAAAATTTAACCATGAGGCGGTTTATAATAAATGTTTTGTCGCACCCGTTTTCACGGTCGCCTTTTGCCCTGAACCTCGGTCACATAGCTACAGCTATGCTCCCTCGATTCATG
>Ga0209064_1000249_pt1 | contig 126325 bp, 101 predicted proteins | sample Inofromicrocosms_FD_187498 | JGI IMG/M metagenome (GOLD analysis project Ga0209064, IMG submission 187498) | Mouse cecum microbial communities from Vienna, Austria - Inoculum for glucosamine and mucus D2O microcosms (SPAdes) (version 2) | ecosystem: Host-associated > Mammals > Digestive system...
TTGCCCTCCAGCTTTCCCGCTTTGATATCCGGGTCTAAATTGTCTGTTACTGTGGCTCCCAGCTCGGTATAGGATTCTCCACATTCTATGATTTGTGGAGAAGAGCTTTGCAGTTCTATTTCCGGCGAGGTGTAATCCACATACATTACCGGAGATAAAGTTTCCAGGGAATATTTCCCTTTATATTTCACAGCTCCGGCATTGAATTTCATACGGAATATTCCCTCTTCATTAGCGTGGGGAGTAAATCCTATTCTCATAGGGTTTTCCATTTCAACCACATAGGGGTCCTTTGAAACAACATGAATATAGTAACTAAATCCTCCAGAGGCAGACGCTGCTCCTTCTCTAACAGTGTCATAGCTATCAGCTGAAAATTTTGCAATCTTTTCTGCCGGAACAAGCGCATCTCCCGATTTAACTGAAAGAGTACCTGGAATGACACCACGCCAGGGCTTTCCCACAGCTTTAATAGAAAATTCAGAGAATTCCAAAGTAGGCGGAGGTGTTAAATCCGGATCACGAAACCCTGCCTTTATCACAGCCTTTTCCGGTGTGATGCTTTCTACCTTCAAATACGCTCCTATGTGAACATTGTCGTAAAAATTGCTGTTCACCGGGGTGCTATCCGAAGAAAAAGCATCACCCACAGCGTAAAGGTCTGTGGAATCAAAATTGAAATTTGTGTAAGAAGTATCAGGTCTTGTCCGTCCACTTTTATACACGGGGTAAATATATTTTGTTTCATCTCTATAGACCGTGTGTGGACCGCCATTGGCAGTATTACAATGCCAAATCACAATCCCGGAATTGTTATACATGAGCTCACTATAAAAAGAAGATGTATAAATTGATTTTTGAGACCCATTTCTGTATTCGACAATATAATATTCATCAAAAGGAAACATTAGGGGATCAGGAATCAGAACAACCGCCTTGGTTTGTTCCATTCCTGAATAATCTTCCGCTGCATACAATTCCATCTCGGTTACTTCATTTTCATTTGTTAGAATAACAGGATCTACCCACCCTAAAAGCACTTTATCATAGATGTTCAGATAGCAGTCACCACCACCCATATATTCCGACAAGCTGTAATCGATCCATGTATAGCTTGATGTTGGGTAATGGTCAGGCAGCCCCATCATATGACCAATTTCATGGCATTCTGTCCTTCGCTCTTCTGCCCCCCAAATATCCACTGCTTCCTGACTCCAAGGGTCTTTTTCAAACATAACCGTGGTAGAACATGACGAAAAGCCTTCTAAACGACCTATACTTGATACATGGTTTCCGAAAACACCACCTTGGTTTACCGATGTTCCCTCCGGCGTCAGTTCATAGGTCACATAAAATCTGACGATTACACCATCTACCAAACCATCTTGGTCACTGTCGTAATCTTCTTTTTTCAAAACACCTGTTTCTACATAACTTTTTAGGATTTCGACTACTAAATTAGTGCCGTCTGACCGGCTCTTAAAGTGAGTAGCAGGGTATTCTGAATGATAGATTGGAAGGATATCCCCAGTGAGATCCAATCTACCATAAGACAGCTTTTGATAAGCCCCCCGAACAGACTGAGCAAAGGGAGATTCCTTCGCCAACGCAGGGTCATATTCCGCGTTAAAATATTCCTCGCACTTTTCCAGGAAGCCCTTTTCGTCCTCTATCCGATATCCATCAAAATCCACCAGAATAACAGGAAGCCTTACCGAGCCAATGGAAGGCATAGCTTCCGGTTTCCGCTGCTGTTTCATATAGGTTGCAGAGGGGTCAAGATTTTTCCTGCTTTTGTTCTGAGATAGGCTATTCTCCGCAAATACAGGAATAGCTTGTGCTGCTAACAGGGAAAAAGCAAGCAGAATGGAAAGTAAGCGTTTCATAAAATCACCTTTGGGGTAGTTGCTGGGGGATAAGGAAGAGCGCTTTCAAAAGGAACGGGCAGGAAATAGTGCTGGTATTTCCTGCCTGCCTTTTTATGTGTGGAAATACGTCTCACGGTGAGACGTATTTCCAGTTGTGTCTTTTGATCACTTTTCCTCTGAATACAGAGAAATCACTTCTTCTTTTATCGTACCATCTTTATACTGAAGTTTCAACAAATACTTGTGTTCCACGTACCCTGGGATTTCTTCCGTTTTTGCTTTGGCTCTCTTTGGGCCTGCCGCCTTTTCAAACACCTGCTCCATGGAAAGAACCGCGGCTTCCGTATCTACGATGGTGATGTACGCCTTTGGCTGGCGGTTATCCGGGTTTTTCAAGTGGAGGGGCAGCGGCGTATTGAAGGTACCGTTGATAAATTGCCCGCCCAGTTTAGCGGAATTATACTTGCTGTTGTCCCAGGTTGTGGGAAGGAATTCCGTTTCTCCATCGTCCCGTACCGCTCCGGCGGCTTCCGGTAAAGGTAGGTCTTCAAAGGCTGTGCCTTTCGCGATCCCCTTGATCGTTGTAACCTTCGCCGTGGAGATATCATAGGTCATCGTCTTTATATGGATTTCTAATTGCAAGCCTTTGGGGTTCTTAATATGATCATCGTGCAGAAGATGGGCAACCAAAGCATAAGAGCCGGTTTCCTCCATGGCGGGATCATAATCAGGATTTTGTTCCGCGCACAGTTCAAAACTCACGTCCTGTTGGCTTAACACGCCATTTGTGCTTTTCAGGGTGAGCTGTACCGTGTGCTGCTCCAGCCTGCCATAGATATCCTCCAGGCTTGCCCCCAGCGGCACTTCCAACTCCCCTGTTCCCGGAATTCTGTTCGGCGAGAGCTCTTCTATATCAAATTCCCGGCAGACCGATACCGTCAAAACCGGTTTTTTCCTTGTGGCGGCAATGTAACGGGGCTTATTGACAAGGGTTCCTTCCACATCTACTCCAACACAGGTATCGTCTGTCAAATCGGCAGGATAGGGCTGATACCCTTCCCCGGTACCCCAGTTTACGGAGATAACCGCTGTTTTGTTCTGGCCGTCCGGGCCAACGGAGGAAAGCTTTGCGGTGACAGAAACGGGTTTATTGGGAATATCCGCAAAGTCTGTACCTTCTCTGGCAATTACGGTACACGGTACATATTCCAGAATTTCCACCGGGAAGGTGAAAAGCGGTATCATATCCAACCCGCTGTCAGGGTTATAGGTAATATTATCCGGTAAATCCAATGTCCCTGTCACAAAATCCTCATAAGCGTCCATGGGATCATACTGCGGGTTTTTCTCATCTTCCAGGGAAACCGCCACATCTCTGGTCAACGTTAAGCTGATTCCTTCCGTAACGCTCTTGATTTGGTAGGTCAAAACCGGCTGCAAAATCTGTGTGATTTCCGATAGGGTCAAACCGGCGTCCGCCACGAGGGGATCGTCACTGAGCAGAGCCGTGAGCTCATAGGCAACAGGCTTCACAGCAGCCTTCAATTTTCCAGTGAATTCCTGTCCCTCCGGCTGTTTAGCTTTGCTGGGAAGATTTACCAGTTCCCCGATAATAAGCTGCTCCGCCGCAAGGTCTGCATTGTAGGCGCTCCAATCCCATATTACATCTACAGGGATTTTCATTCCGCCTTCCAATATCACATTGACTTGCTGAGGAATTTTTGGAAATTCTTTGTGACCAACAGGAACGCTTTGATACGGGCTGATCGTTTCCAGCTCTACATCAATGATTTCCAGAGGCTCGGAAACATGAACCGTCACCTTGAGCTCCGGCAGCTCGCCTTCTTCCGGAGGGAAAATGTTGTCCGGCCAGGGGATCACAAATTCATACTCGCCCGGAACGTCCTTTTGATAATTGGGACAATGCTCCTCCTTCAGGGCAAGCGGATAGAAGGTGATCATCTGATCTCCTGAATCCAGATCAAACAGATACAAGGGAAACTCATGGCTGCCTTCTTCCTTCAGCAGAGCGTTCAGTTCTTCCACGGTGGTTCCTGGCAAGACCTCTAAAGAAATATTGGGAACCGTGGCGTCGATGAACATATAATCACAACTTACTACATTTACAATCAATTCAGAATATTTTCCTTGGGGATTCCAATACTCCGTTCCATCGCAAACAGGATATCCCTTGATTGTTTGCTCTTCAGCCTTTGTAGTATCACATTCCCACACGGTCCATTTTGCGGGAAGCTGGGCCGGACCGGCCTCACAATTAACCGTTACTTTTTCCGGAAGCTTCGGGAAAATAGTAGGCGAACCGAATTCTGTGGTTTTATTCTCCTCGTTGGAAAGCATGGCATACTGTTTTACGGTTATTCTTTCCTCATTATTGACCGAGGTAATAATAAAGTCTTCCCCAGGAAGCACTTCCACTTCAATCTCCGCCTGATAACCCTCTGGGTTAAAGAAAGTGTTTATGCCGGTTAAATCCAAATCTCCATAGACCGTATATATTCCGTGGACTTTGCCGTTGTAACTTGATTCCGAAACTTTCCAAACTATCGGTACTCGTTCCTTACTGATTTCATCATTGCTCAAACCTATCTCAATATCAGGATAATCTTGTTCCAGCCGCGCCTGCAGGGATTCTGGTGATGTATCATGTTCTACCGTAATTTTTCCCAGCTTAGGATTTGAATCAACGATTGGCCCAACATAAACAGTAACATCAGCAGTTAAAGACAAAGGATTGGCATAATCTATTCCAGACAGGTCAAGCTTTCCATGAATAGTGTATGCTGCACAGCTTTCCCCCGAATACTCAGATTCCGCTACGCTCCAAATAACGGGGATATCTTTTACTGTAGTACCGTTGTTCAAAACCCCCTTAACCTTCGGGCGGCTGGATTCCAAAATGGATTGCAGCTCCTCCGCAGTGGTGCCAAGAGGAACCAACACTTTTTCAGGTGGTATTAAAGAAGCTATCGTTGGTATTACTGTGGCACCCTCATAGGCAGCCCAATATCCAACATCATAATTATTTAACGCATGCGCAGAAACGCTAGTACTAGCAAATTTTATATTGCTATACAATTTTGTTATATTAGGGGGAACGCTGTATGCTGTTGATGCTACATTTCTGCAAAACTCCGTTTTATTATCTGTAAAAATGCAAGAAGAATAATCAACACTAAAAATCGCTCCTCCACGCCTAACTGCCATGTTATCCTCAAATAGGCAATTAGAAATTGTAGCAGTTGGATAACCTGATGGCAAGTATATTGCTCCACCGTCCTTTCCTGTTTTATTTCCAATAAACTTAGTATTTGTGAAAACCAAAGGTACTTGCGTTTCTTCCCTTACGAACGCTTTATAAACAATTCCTCCGTTTTCTTGAGAGGAAGCACTTCCATTTCCTGTTATCTCTGAATCTGTTACAGAAATAGGCGCATTGTTTATCACAATACCAGCTTTCGTGTTATTCCTTATTTTAGAGGAAAAAATATTGACTTCACGCAATCCGAAAATTCCATATTCATTGTCGTGTATATCGCAATCGATAATATCTGCGGACACATAATCCCAGCATTCCTTTATTCCGCTGTCAGAATAAGTGGTATAAGCCCCCCATATTCCATCTCTAAAGCCGCTGATTTCCGTATTCTTCAAAGTCATTTTAGTCAACTTATCTCGCCTTCCGGGATTCAGAAAGGAATAGAGGAGTATCCCTTCTCCCGTTGAATAGCTTGACTTTATTGTAGAGTCCTCGATATTGATAACACCGACAAGGTCTACGTCATTTCGAAGACTAATGCCCCAATCCGCGTCAGTAACCGACACATTTATTATATCCACAGAATAGTAATTGCCTATTCCCAACCCGGTATCCATACTGCCGCAGTCGATATTCACATTTTCAATTCGGCATATTCTTCCCACCACGCCAACCCCGCCGCCTGTTACATTGCAGTCCCGAATTTCCACGTTAATGCGGGGAAAAGAATAGTTTGAAATTGAACTGACCCGAATATCACCGTTAGAAACATCAGAATTTATTATCTGAGCGGAGCCTTCATAACCAGGATGAACACCCAGTGTAGCACTGCTGGAGCTAATAATATTGCAATCCTCTACCGTGATGTTCCTGCCGTCTTTCGCAAAAATACCGCCGCCGGTTCCGGCTGTTAAGCAACCTACGAACGCTATGCTTCCATACCCAACAATCGGTTCGGTAATCGTTCTGTACTGCTGCAGATCCACCCCGTTTAGCGTAAAGGCTCCTTCCACAAGCGCCTGACTTGCGGCTCCGGTTTGTTCATTTATGGTATCAATATGTATCGTAAACGCTGTTACCGAAGCGCTGCAATCCAAGATGATATTGGAAAAAACAAATCTATGAGCGGTAGTTAGTGGAGAATCTCCGGTTCCCGCAGAAATCATTGAGAGAACATAATCAAACGCGTAAAAGTCATTGGGATCGGCCTTCGGAATAATTTGAAAAGGAATTTGATTGCGAATGGTTCGAGGCTCCGCTGCCAAGAACGCTATGCTTCTGGATACATTCAAAGGGCTTGTAATATCGAAACTATTTGTTACTACTACAATCTCCACTTCTGAGGAATCAAAAGCAGTTTTCAGCTGCTCTTCGCTTTCCACATACGCAATTCTTGTATCTTCCGCTTCTCCATTCAATATGAAAGCGGCATCGGCCAAAGAATACCCATAATCATCAGTCAAAATGGCTTCCGGATCTCGATACGCTTCATAGGGCGTATCTGGTACCTCTGAAGGAGCGCCTGTTTTAGGTCTAGGAGATAAGTCCTTCTCTGCAAAGTCAATCTCTGTAGACAACATTTTTACCGTAGAAGAATTGTCTACCATTGGAGATTTCATTGCAAGTGGTTTCTCTTCCTCCCTTGCTTCCGCCGCAAATCCTCCTACCGGGAACACGGAAACGATCATTGCCAAGGCCAAGAACATGCTGAATAATTTCTTTTTCATTGTCTTTTTCTCCTTTCCCGTGATTTCATATTTTTCAGGCTTTCGCCTATGGGCCGGGAGTAAAAACCTTAGAAAACCGTTTCCATAAATCGCACAAAACAAATTCACTTTTTACAAATTTTACCTCTATATTATATAATACCTTGTGAAATATATTTTGTCAATAAAAAAGGGGGTTTTCTGGAAATTTTTTACAAAATTACAGCCTGCTGGAAAAATCGAGGATTTTTCCAGCAGGCTGTAACTGAGGAGAAAGGCTTTTTCGATATTGCTCCTGTGAGACAACTTCAAAGCGGTCCATCGTTAGCCTTTTACAAATTCTATTTTATCCCGCAGTACCGCATCAGCATGGACGCTGCTTCCGCACGGGTGGAACGTCCCTTGGGATCCAGAATGCCGTTCCCTTTTCCGGAAAGCACGCCTGCTTCCACCGCCCAACTCAGGGCCGGCTTTGCGTATTTACTTGCCGCGCTGCTGTCCGCAAAGCGGTCAAGGGCGCTTCCCGCCTCCGGACTGCCCGCATAGCGGTGCAGGATCGCCGCCAGTTCCTGGCGGGTGATCGGGTCGTCCGGCGCAAAGATTTTTTCGGAACGCCCGGCCACAATTCCCTGCTCCGCCGCCCAGGCTATGGCTTCCTGGTAATAGGTTCCGGGCCGTACATCGGTAAAGGTCATGGGAACGCCGCTTTCCGGTTTTCCCTCCAGCCGCCAGAGGATCGTCACGATCATTCCCCGGGTGGTGGAAGCTTCCGGTGAGAAAAGCGTTTCCGCGGTGCCCGCCATCAGGCTATTAAAGTAAACATAGCGCACTGCGTCATAGTACCAGCTGTTTTCCTTCACGTCCACAAAGGGAAGTTTTTCCGGCGCGGGCGGGTCAGGCTCTACCGGCCCCGGAGCGGGAGGAACGGGCTGCTCCCCTTTGGGGATCACTTCTGTTTCCAGCACCGTATGGCAAACCGTACACGCCTTTTGCTTTAACCCATCCTGAGCAGCCGTGGCGGGCGTTACCACCGTCCAGGCTCCCGGCGTATGGGGAAGCTTTTCCAGGGTGACCTCCGCAAGAGAGACTTCTGTGGTTCCCTGCTCATCTAAGAAAATACCGTCGCATATGGAGCAAGTCCAATAAGCCAGATTTCCCTCCGCGGTACAGGAAGCCGCTTTCGCCTCTGTTTTCGTCATCTCATGGAGATGCGCCAGAGGAGCCACTGTAACAGTGATAGTAAATCTTGTCTGCGCAAAATTCTTTGTATCCCAGTATTCCACCGAAACCGTATTGGCGCCTACCGAAAGCTCCTTGTCCGGCTCCTGCCAGAACCAGCCCACAGGCAAAGCGATGGAAGTAAGCTCCGTTCCATTCGGCACGCTGATATTCTCCGGCAGAACTGGCCGATCTGCTTTGGCAATTGTTACCGGCAGCGACGCGGGCGCAAGGTCGGTATGCGTTTCGTCTCCTTTTATCTTGTACCATACCGTGTAGGTATCCGCGTCCGTATTGACAGGAAGCCGCTGGCTGTATTCGCCGTTCTCGCTCTGGCTGTACAAAAGCGTGCCGCCTGCCGCTTCTCCCGGCTCGATCAGCACCTGGCCTTCTCCTGTATATTTCAGGCCCGTTTTTGCCTTTGGCGCTTTGGTGAGCACCGCAGGAGTAGGGCTTCCGGCATAATCCGGGTTTTCTTTGATCGCAATGCCCTTGTACATGCCGTTATAAGAGTAATTCGGCCAATCAAGCGGACTGCCGGGGTTACAAACCGAGTTGACCAAGCCAGAGGTAGCAACTACAACGATCTGCCCCGGCTGCTTTCCGGTGATCACGCCGTTCTTATCGATTTCAGCACAATTGGACTTTAACATACTGCTCGATGACAGCTTGCGCCAGAAAAGGCCGCTATTTGCGTCAGGCGGGGTTACTTCCGCGCTTAATTGCGCTTCTTCTCCTACCAACAGGGTACTTGGACCGGAAATTTTTATGCTTTCTATGGGAACGATGTCGTTTTCGTTATAGTAATACTGAATATCCTTTATTTTGTAGCCATAGGCGGAATTTGTTCCCTCAGGCCAATAAGCGCCGCAGACCAGCCTAAAGTTATTGCCTTTTATATAAATTGTTTGTCCGGCAAGCTCAGTTCCGTAAAAAACGGTAGGATCATAGCCCAAAAAGTCCTTCACGTTTGGAAACACCTGCAAGTCAAGCGCATAAGGCGAACCCTCTTCCCCTAAATCGGTGCTTTCGTCAAACGTGATCCCGATGTACTTTACTCCTAACGGGGCCTCCCAATTCCAAGCGTCTATAAAATAGTATTCTCTTTTTACATTGTGCAGACTTTCCGGATACTTCGAGGAATAGTAGGTTTCCGATACCGCAGCACTTTCTGTGTACCCGTTCTTAAACGCCTTGGCCCGTATCTTTTTCGGCTCGTCCAGAAGAATAGGCCCAGTATACTTCAAAGAATTACGAGTAGGGATAGAGCCGTCCAGCGTATAATAAATATCAGCGTTCTCCGCGCTGCGCAGCGTAACGCTTTTATTTTCCGCATAATCGATCTCGGAGGGGCCCATGATCATAACCTTGCTAAAACTACTCCATGGCCAATAGATATTTCCACAGGGCGTAACAAATTCCGGCGGAGAAAGCCTTTCCTCATAAATCGGCTCCACGCTTTTGACTTTAAAGCCGTAATCACTGCCGGTAAGAGGAAAATTCAGCCGCATAGAAAAGCTGTTTCCTGAAACGATCACACTTTTTCCCTGCAGCTCTTCGTGAATAAAATGTGTTCTTTCAATTTCGGCAAACTCATTATTGACAGGCTGCTTCTCCTTATCATACAGATACAGCCCATATTTCCAAAGCCGAGCGTCAAAATACGGGCCGGAGCGGAGCCCCTCTTCCGATGGAGCGGGAAACGGAAGATAGGTCTGCTCGTCAAAGGTAACCTTCAGGCACTTTACATTTTCGTCAGGATAAGTATAGGTCCAGGTATCGTAATAATTATAATTTTTGTAGTGAAGGCTCTCCGGATATTCGGAGATAAAATAAGTTTCTTCCACTTGATAGCTGTCTATGCAGCCGGGCTTAAAAGCCTGCACCCTGAACCGGGCTGAGCCCTGCAGTTTTACAGGCCCGGTATAAACGCGCCCCGATTCTACAGGGTCGCTTCCGTCCAGAGTATAGCGGATCTCAGCACCGGGTGTATCACACGTGATCGATACTGTCAGATCCTCCTGATAATACCCGCCGGGTTCACTGATCACGGGGGCCGCCACCGCTTCCTGAACGGCGTCTGCTGTCAGGGAACGCAGCGAAGCCACAGACAACACCTTTGAGTTCCCGGAATGATGCGGGTCCTGAATATCCTTTTCTACCGCATGTTCCATCAAAATGCTCTCGATCTGCCGGGGAGAAAGCTCCTTCTGATAGGTTTTCAGCATCGCGGCAGCGGCGGCAACGTGGGGCGTTGCCATGGAAGTGCCGCTTTTTTCCGTGTAACCCTCCCCTTTTTGGCAGCTGAGGACTTCACTGCCCGGCGCCCAGAGATCCACCGCATCGCCATAGTTGGAATAGTCTGCGTAAAGCCCGGTCTTTTCCAGCGCGCCCACCGTGATCGCCTCGGAATATCTCGCAGGCGCTGTCAGGCCCGCATCCAGGCTTTCGTTGCCGGCCGCTACCACTACAGAAATATTGTGAGAAACCGCCTCCAGCATTGCTTCCCGTTCCAGCTCACGTTTTCCATACCCACCCAGGCTCAGGTTGATTACATCGCAATTCCGCTGTATGGAGAAAAGCATTCCGTTATAAATGGAAAGTTCTGTTCCATACCCATTCATATCCAAAACTCTTACCGGCAAAATTTTCACATTGGGCAAGGTGCAGTCTACAATAATGCCGGAAACATGGGTGCCATGGCCATTCAGATCATTAGAAGAAGTTCCGTTCTCTATAAAGCATTCGTTCACCGGAATAACACGATCCTTCAAAAACTCATGCTTCGCGTATACTCCTGTGTCCACAACTGCCACAACAACTTCCTCAAGGCCCGTGTTCGTCTGCAAATACTCGTTGTAGGTATCGGCTTCAATAAAGTCCGCACCCCAGGAATTGTGGGTCTCCGCCACGGATACCACCGTGTCCGGCTCCACATACTCCACGCCTTCTGTCAGCAGCAGCTTTTCATGGGCGCTTCTGGCCTCCTCCTCTGTTTCGTACTGCAGCACATGCAGGCTTCGAAACCCGGAGATCTCCTTGACCGCACCGTAGGTCTCAAGTTCCCCTTCCTCACTTTTCACAATAAGGCGCTTTGTCTGATAAGGCTTTGTCAACAGTACCTTGTCTTCCACGGCCTCGGTTTCATATCCAAAAAAATCTGCCATGGTATCCAGGGGAACATACAGGGTTCCGTCGATCAGCTCGGGCTCGGTACTCAAAGCGCAAAGACCTTCCTTTTCGCCCTCGCTGACGATGGCTTTCGCTTCTCCGTGCGTAAAGGCGATCTCCCCTTCCTCTGTCTGCACGGTGGCTGTGCCGGTGCGGCGGTCAAAGGAAACCTTCGCCTCCTCCCGCTCTGCCAAAGCCCGTACCGGCAGCATGAGAATATCGTCTTTTGTGACCGGCGTGACCTCCCGGTTTTCCACTACCGGCTGCACTTCGCCGTCCACCACCATTTCAGACTCTCCTACCTCCAGGCAGATTCCGGAAATGTAGTCGTCCTCCATGGTTTCTCCCAGCAGCTCACTTACCGCCGAGGAAAACTCCTCGAATCCCAGCCATTCCGACTCCTGCCCTGCCGCAGGAAGCTCACCCTTTTCCGCAAAAGCGGATACAGGTATCGTTAGCAGAAGTATCGCTACCGTCAAAACAATGCTTAAGATCCTCTTTTTCATTCTGTCAATTTTCCTCCATTTGTAGCCTTCAGCCGCTTTCCGGGTATTTCCCAGACCCGGGCGCGAAAGTCACCGGCTGATTTTCTTGCCATAATACTATATAATAAACGCTCAAAAAAAGTCAATAAGTTTCCTGCGCAATTTCCCTGTAAAGAATTGTTTTCAGATTTCCATATTTTTCCTTAAGTTTTTTTAGAGTGCGCCCTTAAAACAGCAAAAGCAAAATTTTTTCAAAAAAGACTTGCAAAATTTTCTCCCATATGCTATTATCTTAGAGCACCAAAAAGTGCATGTCCTATTTGGGGGTGTAGCTCAGCTGGGAGAGCGCCTGAATGGCATTCAGGAGGTCAACGGTTCGATCCCGTCCATCTCCACCAATAAAAAAGGTCACCGGTAGGTGACTTTTTTTATTTGCTAAAATGACGGCGAGAGAAGTGCTGTGGTTTGAACACCGGGCGCAGATCGCTGGAAAAGCAGGCTTTGCTGCCGCAAAGAATCCCGTCCTTTGGCCTTTTACTCAGAAATCAAGGCCAAGATTCTTCGTCACTGCGTTCCTCAGGATGACAAGAGGGGACTAGCTGCTAAATTAGAGTTTGGCAATTGTCCGCTTACTCCTCTCTTGTCATCCTGAACGAAGTGAAGGATCTCGTTCTTTGGCTCTTTACGCAGAAATTATGGATGAGATCCTTCGTCAAGAAAGCTATAGCTTTCTTGACGAAGGATAACAAAAAGGAAAGCTCGCCCTTCTCCAACAACTAAACCAACGACTAATAACACCAAACTATAATTTATTCCCCAACCTTGTCCTTTCTTTCAGGCATTATAGCGCTGTTACTATCTAGGAGCCAACATTCAGAGTCAAAAAGAGCTTGTTTCTTCCACGGAACAAGCTTTTTCTGTTTTGCGGCAAGGCGGGGCGGCCTCTTTTTTCTATCCCCTGCGATATTCTCCCGGGGTGATACCTACAATGCGCTTGAAGCTTCGGCTGAAGCTGGAGGCGTTGGCGTAGCCTAGCTGCTGGGAGATCTCTTCCAGCGTAATGTTTGTTTGTGATAAAAGCGCCTGGGCCTTTTGCGCCTTTTTCTCGGAGACATATTGCTGGAAGGTTACCTGATAGCATTTCTTAAAATAGGCGCTCAGGTTGGAGACCTGCATATAATAATGCTCTGCCACCTCCGCAATGGAGAAATTCGGGTCCAGAAAATGCTCGTCCACATAGGCCTTGATCCCCCGGCGATGGGTGTTGACAGACCGGACCTCCTGCTCGAACATTGCTGACAGCTTTCTTTCCTGATCTGACAGCATCTGGACCATTTGGCTGGCGGAACAGAGCTCTGGGCCGTCTGCCTCCCAGGCGGAGGCTCCCTCAGGATCGGGGTCAACGCTTTGAAACACGAACATTGCCTGGCCGAAAATCAGCTTTGTGATGGCAATGGGAGTAGTCGTTGAGGAAAGGAGGCGAACGATGGAGCCCACCGCCTGGTGCACTCTCTCCATATCCCGGCAGTCCACCGCGTGGGTAAGCTCGTAAATGGCGCCGAAGGGCCGGGGAAGCTCCGGCGTTTCCGCACCGGAAAGCTGTTCCGCCTCTGAGATGGAATAGTCCGGTAAATTCCTGACTAAGGCCGAATCGAGAAATTGATGAAGCAGCTTGACATTTTCTTCCGCTTCAAAAATATCCTCTCCGCTTTTTCCCACCACCGCGTAAAAGGGGCGAATTCCTTTCATTTCAGGCAAGCCGAATACCTCTCGCCGCAAAAATTCCTCCAAACTGTCAAAGAGCGGCTTTTCCACCTCCTTTGCCATACTGACCAGACAAAAGAAAGCGCTTTTTTCCATACAGGCCGAAAATACGATCTGTATTTTTCCGGAGTCCATTCCACGAAAATGCCGGTTCAGTTTATCCACAACGGAAAGCACCGGGCGCTTTGAGGTTTCCCCGTTCTCCCGCGCCAGAATAAAAGCCGGAAGTAAGGCTCTGCGGTACAGGTCAATTTCCAGGCGTTCTTCCATATCGGACAGATCATTGACCTCCTGAATGCTTCCCGAGAGGAACTCATAGAGAAACAAGGACTTATAGTTTTCCCGGTATGCCTGCAGCGTCAGCTTCAGCTTGCTGTTACGGCGCTGCATCTGGGAGATCCCGCTTTGAAGCCGTTCGTATTCCGAGCCTCCGCGCGCATTTTCCGGAAGGCCCGGCACTTCACCGATCTCCTTCAAAATTCGGAGAAGGGGCCTGTAATTTGTGCGGAGGATGATCAGCATAGCGGCTATCCCGGCTGTGATAATCAGCAAAACAATAGCAATGGTAAGCCTGTGCAAACGATCCAATTCCCGATAAAGCAGTTCCTTTCCTTCAAAAACCTGATAAGTGAGTCCCAGCGACTTGCATTTTCCCGTATAAGTAATATAGGCATCTTCCTCCACCCCGGCGCGCTGTTTTCGCACCGCGCCCCACATCTCTTCCTCCGACAGGGCCGAGGAAGACGAAAGGTAGATCGTGTCCGCGTCATACAGTAAATAATTGCGGGATTCTCCGCAGAACTCGGAAAGAAAATCACGCACCCCGCTTTCTGGAATAAAAAATATCACGCTGCCCATTTTCCCGGACAACGGATAGGTCAAAACCAGCATGGGCTGTGGTTGAGTCTGGTTGTAAATATTGTAATAAAAATCGGGAGCCAAAAAGACCGAAGGAGCTGTGGAGCTAAGCTCCAGCAGCTCCTTTTCTTCCTCCTTATGAAATCTGTATAAAACGCTTTGAAAGTATTCCAGGCTGATCGTTCCCGTGGGAGAATAGATCTGCCCTCTTTCCGGCTGGTACAGCAGCACCGTTTCCACCAGCTCGCTGCGGCCTCTGACCGCTTTCAACAGATTTTTTATCTGCCGAGAATAGAGATACGTGCCGGACTCCTCCCGTGCTATGTTTTGAATAGAGCTTTTCAGTTCAAGAGAAGCTCCGAACATTTTCAGAAATTCCTCGTCCAGCCGCTCTACCGCCCGCTGTGAGGGCTCGGTGAGCCCGTCTTCGATCACATGGTTTAGAACCTCATAATTCTGCGGATAAAAGAAAGCAAGGATCACCACCACGGGAAGAATTGTGACCCCCAAAAACACAAAAATAATTTTCCACAGTACAGAGCTTCCCTTCATTTCCAACCTGCCTTTCTCCAAAACCACCATAATTCCAACAATTATATTATTGCAATATGCCCCTTTTTTGTCAATACTTCCATCTCTTTCTCCAATCATACAATATTTATATCTCTATAAGTATTGTGCAGCCAACCTTAAGAATTTCAGAAAGACCCACCTGTCAGCATGGCTTTCAAGACATTTTTCGCGCTATAAATAATGTTGATTGCAAAACCTCGACTATCTGCGCTAAAATTTGGTCAGTTAAGAAATTTTTTTGGCAAATCTGCCAGAAGAAAGGCGGGCATTTTATGAAGAAAAAAACAGACGGCCCCAGCAGAGCAACAGCCGATTCCCTTTGGAAGAGGTGCTTTCAATGCAAGGAGCTGTTTTTGTTCCTGCTTCCGGCCATTCTGCTGATTCTGGTATTCAACTATTTCCCCATGTATGGCATTCTCATGGCGTTTCAGAATTTTGTGCCCAGCAAAGGAATTTGGGGAAGCTCTTTTGTGGGGCTTCAGCAGTTTGAACGTTTTTTCAGCCTTCCCACCTTCGGAAGCCTGATCGGAAACACGGTAAAAATCAGCCTGCTTTCCCTGGCGGTCAATTTTCCTATTCCCATTCTTTTAGCGCTTCTATTAAACCAGATTCGAGGAGAACGAACCAAAAAGGCGGCGCAAACCTTTGTTTATATGCCCCACTTCATTTCCGTGGTGGTGGCGGTGGGTATGATAAACGTGCTGCTTTCCCCCGCTGGCGGCATTTACGGCGGCGTCTGCAAGGCCCTTGGCATAAAGGCCGTTAACCTGTTCAGCAAGCCCGGGGCTTTTCAATGGATCTATGTTTTATCGGACACCTGGCAGCACGCGGGCTGGAACTCCATTATTTACCTTGCCGCCCTTTCCAGTGTAGATCCTTCTCTGTATGAGGCCGCAACGGTAGACGGGGCCAACCGGCTGCAAAAGATCTTTCACATCGATATCCCCGCCCTGATCCCCACCATGGTCATTCTGCTGATCCTGAATACCGGAAATGTGCTCAGTGTGGGCTTTGAAAAGATCTTCCTCATGCAAAACTCTGCCAACATAGGCGTTTCCGAAGTAATTTCCACCTATGTTTACAAGATCGGCTTGAAATCCGCCCAATACAGCTTTTCCGCAGCAGTAGGGCTCTTTAACACCCTGATAAACTTTGTAGTGCTGCTTCTGGTAAATCAAATCAGTAAAAAGGTTGCGGACACCAGCCTTTGGTAATGGAAAGGAGAAAACGAAATGGCACAAAAAAGCGCGGTTCTCAAAAAGAAACAGCTTTCCGATATTTTGATCGACCTTTTCGTTTACGGGGCCATTGCCTTGACCGTGATCGCCGCGGCATACCCCGTCTACTTCGTATGTATCGCCTCTGTGAGCAGCCCCACGGCGGTTTCCCGGGGAGAGGTTTTGCTTCTTCCCAAGAAGATCAATTTCCGGGCCTACCAGGAGGTTTTTCAGGATGCCAGAGTGTGGCTGGGCTACCGGAACACCATTTTTTATACTCTGGCCGGAACGGCATTGAGCCTGGTATTTACCATTCCCGCCTCCTTCTCTCTTTCCCGGAAAGAGCTGCCCTTCCGGCAGGGACTGATGTTTTTCTTTACCTTTACCATGTTTTTCAGCGGCGGGCTGATTCCCACCTATTTTCTCATGCAAAACCTGAACCTGGTAAACACGGTATGGGTAATGATCCTGCCCTTCTCCGTCAGCGTGTATAACCTGATCGTGACCCGCACATTTTTCCAGAATTCGATCCCGGAGGATCTATTCGAGGCGGCACGAATCGATGGGTGCAGCTATACCCGATTTCTCTTCCAGATCGTTCTTCCCCTTTCCAAGGCCATTATCGCGGTGATCGGGCTCTATTACGCCGTGTGGTACTGGAATGAATATATGCGGGCCCTTATTTATGTACAGGACAAAAACCTGATTCCTTTGCAGCTGGTGCTGCGAAATATTCTGGTAGAAAATCAGGCCCTGGAGGGATCCTCACTGGGCGCTGAATCCAGAAGGCAGCTGGTGGATCTGCTGAAGTACGCTTTGATCGTGGTTTCCACCCTTCCTATGCTGATTTTGTATCCGCTTTTACAGAAATATTTTGAAAAAGGTGTGATGATCGGCTCCATTAAGGGCTGATACTATAAAAAGCTTGTATTCCTACAAGCCCCCAAAAAGGAGATGTCATGATGAAAAAGCACAGAAAACAATCCCTGACACGCCTGATATCCCTGATGATATCGGCACTTCTGGTAGTTTCGCTGCTGGCAGGCTGCGGCACAAGCACCGGAAACAGCTCCAACGCATCGAGCACGCCTGCTTCCAGCAAGACCGCCTCCACAAACGAGGAGCCGGGGCAGGAATCTGTTACCCTTACCGCCATTGCCTGCCTGAGCGATAAGACCATCGAGCCCAACGAAATGCCCTCCATTCAGGAAATCGAAACCAACACCGGGATCCATGTGGAATGGGAAACCATTCATTCCGCCGACAGCTGGAATGAGCGTAAAGCGCTGGTTTTGGCCGGTGGAGACTTGCCGGATATGTTTTTCGGGCAGGTCACACTTCTGGCCTCGGACGTTATCAACAACAAAGAGCTGTTTACCGAGTTGACTCCCCTGCTGGACAAGGCCCCCAACGTACAAAAAATGTTTGAGGAAGAGTCCGGGCTTAAGAGCATGGTCACCATGGAGGACGGCTCTGTGATGTTCCTGCCCTCCCGGATGCCCCTGCGCCCCAAAACCTTGACGAATGTATTTATCAATCAGGATTGGCTGGACACCCTGGGACTTTCCATGCCCACCACCACGGACGAGCTGGTCACCGTGCTGGAAGCCTTCCGGGACAAGGATCCTAACGGAAACGGTATTCAGGACGAAATTCCCATGGGAGGGATCGGCGCTGAGTACAACAATAATCCGCTCACCGCTCTGCTGGGCGCTTTTGGCGTGACCTACAACGAATTTTCCTACAACAATGAATTCCTTATGATCAAGGACGGCAGCCTGCATTTCGTACCTACCATGGAGGAATACAAGGAATGCCTGATTTTCCTGAACGATTTGTTTGAAAAGGGACTGATCGATCCTGAAGCCCTTACACAGGACAGCTCTCAGTATTACGCAAAAATGGGCGCTACCGATCCGCAAATTGTCGGAGTTGGCTCCGCCTGGACTATTTCCGGCGGCATAGGAGACGCGAACAAGGATTCCTACGCCACTATGCCTCCGCTGAAGGGGCCCCACGGAGACCAGCTGTGGAGCTCGAACCCCACAACTTTGGCGGCCGTACAGTGCAGCTGGGCTATGTCCGCTACCTGCAGCAATAAAGAAGCCGCCATGAAATACGTCAACGAATTCTATAACCCTGAAACAGGCGTGCAGTTCTACTTTGGCTCCTATGGCGTCAGCCTGGAAAAACAGAGCGACGGCATGATCCAGGTGCTGGAAAGCCGCGATCCTGAGCTTCCCTTTGACGCATGGCTGTGGAAAAACGGCTTTGGAGACCGGGGACCCTACTACATCAGCCAGGAGTTTGACAAAAAGCTGATCCCCAACAGCTGGGCAGAAGAAAAGGTTCAGATCGACGCCATCTACACGCCCTATATCCCCTCTGAGGACGAGATTTATCCTGCTGTGCTCTACAGCGCCGAGGACAACGCGGAGCTGAGCATTTTGCAAACCGATATTCAGAACATCACCGATCAGAATTTTGCCAGGTGGGTCGGCGGCGAGGGCGATATCAACGCCGAATGGGACAATTACCTGGCCTCTCTGGAAAATGTGGGCCTTTCCCGGGCCATGGAGATCTACAACAAATACTGGGAAAATTCCAAAAAGTAATTTCAGCTCACTTAGCAAAGGGTCATTATCAGTTATTCGTCGTGAGTAGTTAGTTGTTAGAAAAGGAAAAGATCTCTCTTTGTCATTCTGAACGAAGTGAAGAATCTCGTCCTTTGTCCTTTTAGTCAGGCATTAAGGACGAGATTCTTCGTCACTTTGTTCCTCAGAATGACAAAGTAGGAGGCAAGCGGGGAACCGGTAAATTGGAATTTGGCGGGGTGGTTAAGCCTTCCCTTGCTTGCAAGGGAAGGGGGACCGCCGAACGGCGGTGGAAGGGATAGTTACACGCAGAAAGTGGGATAAAACCGCCAGTTTTGATCCCCTCAGTCACGGCGAAGCCGTGACAGCTCCCCTTACTCGCGCAAGTGGAGCCTAAGGGCGTAAAATTATCATTTCTTGTTCTCCTAACAGCAAAGACGTCTCCCGCTTTGGGAGACGTCTTTGCTGTTTTCTCTCAGCGCTATTCACAGTTCTAAAAAAGGGTGAGCTGAAGCTGCTCTCTTTCCTCCGGAAATTCAGATAAATACCGGAAAATTTGGTCGTTATCGTGGACAATGCCGTTTCTCTCACAGGTGCTGTGAAACAACCGCGTCAAACGGGCGGAATGGGGGCTTCCCACCTCATAGCGGTCTCCATAGTGTTCCAGATACCTTTCCTTCAGTCCTGGGAACAAACGATCCAGCTGAGCATAGAAATACTCCCGGTTTCCTTCCCGAAGGGTAAGACCCATGCCAAAACAGATCACACCGTACACCCCGGCCTCGATACACAGCTTGAGAATACCGGAAATATTTTCTTCCGTGTCATTGAGAAAGGGCAGGATCGGCGAAAGCCAAACCACGGTGGGAATTCCCGCAGCCTGAAAACGCTTCAGCGCCTCAAAGCGTTCTTTCGTGGTGCTGACCCTGGGCTCCAGCTTTTTGCAGAGCTCCTCGTCACAGGTGGTGAGAGTCATCTGTACGACACATTTTGTTTTTTCGTTGATTTTTCGCAGCAGATCAAGATCCCGCAGGATCAATGCGGACTTTGTCTGCACAGTGAACCCGAACCCGTATCGCAGGGCCAGCTGCATGGCTTTTCTGGTATACTCCAGCCGCTCTTCTAAAGGAATATAGGGATCTGTCATGGCGCCGGTGCCCAGCATACATTTTTTCCGCTTGTGTTTCAGCGCGTCTTCCAGCAATTCCAAAGCGTTTTCCTTGACTTCGATATCCTCAAATTCGTGCTCCATATGGTAGCATTTGCTTCTGGAATCGCAATAAATACAGCCATGGGAGCAGCCGCGGTACAGGTTCATTCCATTGTGGGCGGAAAGAATCCCCTTTACCTTTTTGTAGTGCATGGCTCCCTCTCCCCTTTCAGCGCCGGTTTTCCTCCAGCAGCTTACAGACCTCCGCTTCTGTTTTCAGCTTCAGCGCCTGCTCCGCTAAGAGAGACGCTTCCCCTTTCGTCCACTGAGAGAGCGCCCGGCGGGTAGGCAGCAGGAAGGAAGGCTGCACGTTGAGCTCCTCCGCCCCCAGGCCCAGCAGGAGAGGCAGAAATAAGGGATCTGCGGCGGCCTGGCCGCACACGCTTATGGGAATTCCGGTTTCCCTTCCACAGGAAAAGATCCGCTGAAGAGAGCGGAGCAGTGCGGGGTCATAATGGGAATACAGGTGGGATACCTTTACGTTATCCCGATCCACTGCCAGAATATACTGGGTCAGGTCGTTCATGCCAATGCTGAGAAAATCCGATTCTTCGGCCAGAAGCTCCACGGTAAGGGCCGCGGCGGCGGTTTCCACCATGGCCCCCAGCGGCATATCCTCCCGCAGACTTTCCCCTTTGTTTCGCAGCTCTTCTTTACATTCCGCAAAAACCTTCTTTACCCAGCGAAGCTCCTCCACCCCGGTGATCATGGGGATCATCAGGCGTACATCGCCATAGGCCCCGGCACGGAGGATCGCTTTCAGCTGGGTGCGGAACATTTCCTCCTGCTCTCTATAGAGGCGCACGCCCCGGCAGCCCAAAAAGGGATTTTCCTCCTGCTCCCAGAAGAGCCCCGGCAGCCGCTTGTCGCCGCCGATATCCAGAGTACGGATCACCAGGGGCTTTCCGCCCACGGCCCTGACAAGAGAAGTATACATTCGGAACTGTTCTTCCTCCCCGGGGAGAGTGGAGCGATCCAGATACAAAAATTCCGAGCGCAGCAGACCCACGCCGTCACAGCCGTATTTCCCGGCCTGCCTTATCTCCCCTTCGCTTCCCACCCCGGCGGTGAGCCGTATGCGAAGCTGATCCGCCGTTACCGCGTTGTGGCCGATATAAGTATTCAGCGCCTCCTTGCTTTGCAGATAGATCTCTCTCTTTTTTTCACTGCTTTGCAGCTCTTCCGCTGTGGGAGAAAAAAGCACGGTTCCCTCGGTACCGTCCACCACAGCCCATTCCCCGTTTTTCACCTGGGAGGCTACTTCTCCGGTTTCCACCACGGTGGGGATCTCCATGGCCCTGGCCAGGATCACACTGTGGGAGGCTTTGCCGTCCTTGCAGAAAACGATGGCGGCTATGGGGTGGGAAATCAGGGCGGTCATGGCGGAGGGCGGCAGAGAATCCGCAATCAATACCGTATCGGGCGGCAGGGCGGAAAAATCTGTTTCCGGCAGCCCCAGCAAAATGCGGAGCAGTCTGTCGCGAAGATCCCGCACGTCCGCGGCGCGCAGACGGATCACCTCGCTTTCCGATTCCAGAAGGCTGCCAATAAATTGGGCGCAGGCCGCATCCAGCGCCGCTTCCGCGGACTGGCGGGAAGCAATGCGCGCTTTCACCGCCTCCTCCAAAGCGGGGTCCCGCGCCATGGCAACCTGGCTCAGCAAAATATCCGCCTGCTCCTGGCCTGCCACCGGCGCAAGCCGCGCCGCCCTCTCCCGAAGCTCTCCGCAGAACCGCTTCACAGCATGCCGATAGCGCCTCCATTCCTCCGCCTGGCCCCGTGCCGGTTTTTCCTTTGCGGTGATCCGGGCCGCATGGTACAGAAATACCCGGCCCATGCCGATCCCCGGCGAGGCCGCGATCCCGTGTAAAAGCGTTCCCATGGCGGTTTCCTCCTGCTTTTATAGTAGTTAGTCGTTAGTAGTTAGTCGTTAGAAAAAGACCAAGCCCCCGCCTTTTTGTCATTCCGAGGAACAAAGTGACGAAGAATCTTGCCCTTAATTCCAGGGAAAAAGGACAAAGGACGAGATTCTTCACCGAGAAAGCAAGGCAGCCTTGCTTTCTGTTCAGTAATGACAGGTGGGAAGTGAGTGAGTAACCGCTAAATGATAGTTTATCGCCCTTAGGCTCCCCTTATTTATAAGGGGAGCTGTCAGCCGAAGGCTGACTGAGGGGATTGGAAGCCAGCGATTTGATGCAACTTTCCGCGCAAGCCCGATCCCTTCCGTCATGCTTACGCATGCCACCTCCCCTTGTAAACAAGGGGAGGCTAAGGGCAAATAAATTCCAATTTAGCGCATTCTTCCTTTGCCCTTAAATTTCTCATTTCTCATTGCTCATTACGCGTCGCACGACGTGCGACGCGCTGCCTAGCGTCCGGCAGCTGAATTCGGGTCAATGAAAATCGTTTTGTAGGTATCGTAGATCACCATGCCGGGCTTTGCGCCCTGGGGCTTGCTGACGTGGCGCACCTGGGTATAATCCACCGGCACCTGGGCGGAGTCCTTTGCCCGGCTGTGGGTGGCGGCCAAAGCCGCCGCTTCCTCCATGGCCTTTGGGGTGGGGGTTCTTCCCTCTGTGACCAGAATGGTATGGGAGCCGGGGATATTTTTGGTGTGGAACCAGATATCGTTATTGTTCGCCAGCTTCATGGTGAGCTTATCATTTTGCCGGTTATTTCTGCCCACCAGCACGGTAAAACCGTCGGAGACTGTAAATGTCATGGGCTCGCTGATTCCGGCTGGCCTTTGCTTTTTCCCCCGCGGGATCCGCACATAGCCCTGCTCTCCCAGTTCTCCCCGGATCTCCGAGAGATCCTGCTCTGTTTCCGCACGGGAAAGAGCGTCCAGCACGGTATCCAGGTATTCCAGCTCCCGCCCGGCCAGGGCAATCTGCTCGGTGAGCTTTTCCTCGGCGGTTTTCGCTTTCCGGTACTCCTTATAATATTTCTGGGCGTTCTGTGAGGGAGAAAGTGCGGGATTCAGCTTGATGGAAACAAGGGGCTGGCCTTCCTCGTAATAATTGGGCAGCTCGGCATGCTCCGCTCCTTTCGGCAGGGCATAGAGATTGGCGCTGATCAGGTCTCCCGCGATCCGCAGAGCGTCCCGCTGGGCACACTGCTCCAGCTCCGCCCGCTGGGCGTTGATTTTTCGGGAAAGCCGGTCGGAATGGTTGGAAAGCAGGCGGAGAAGATCCTGCTCCCGCACCCGCATGCGTTCCTGCTGATCCCGCTCCCGGTAAAAATCGTCCAGCAGAGCGGAAAAGCTTTCCCCTTTCTTCACCACTGCGGCGGTACCGTACTGGTGGATCTCCACAAAAGAAAAATCCATGGGCTTTTTCTGGGCGTTTACGGCCATAAAAGGCTGTCCGGAAACGGCTTCCGCTGTTTCCTTCAGCTGCTGAAAGAAAAAGCCCGTTCGGAAATACTGTTCCTCGTTCATGGTTTTTACCGTAAGCTCCACACCCCGGCCCGCCTGATGGGCCAGTTCCCTGCACACGATGGGCGACACGCCCTGAAGGACAGAAAGCAAAGCCTTGGAAAGCTCCATATCTCCCGGCAGGGCCCTTAAGAGAGCGATAAGCTCCTGAGAGGTGATTTCCAACACGCTTTTTTTCTCCTGAGGCGGGGGCAGGTGATAGGTAAGCCCCGGCAGCACCAGCCGCTGGGAGGACATTTCCGCGTCCACCCGCTTTAATGCGTCTATGATCTTTCCCTCCTGGTCTGTCAAGATCACATTGCTGTACCGGCCCATGATCTCCATGGTAAGGGTGAGCACCACATGATCTCCCAGATCGTTTATGGCGTCAAAATCGAAATGAAGCAGCCGCTCCAGCCCCGGCTGGCGAATGGCAATAAGCTTTGCCCCCAGCAGCTTTTTTCGCAGCAGCATGCAGAGCATGGGCGGCTGCTTGGGGTTTTCCAAGGCAATGGAGGTGAAATGTACCCGGGCACTGTTGGCCCGGGCGGAAAACAGCACCTTATAGGCGGCCTCCCTGGTACGGAACGCCACCATCAATTCCTCCCGGTTGGGCTGATGGAGCTTATCCACTCTGCCGCCCAGAAGCTTCTCTTCCAGCTCCTGCCTGATATGCCGTAAAAAAATACCGTCTAATGCCATGACGCTTTCCTTTCCTTTAGGCAACTTGCTCACAATCTTTGTGCGGTGTTGCCTTTACAAAACCTTATCGAAGCTCCACCGGCCCGCGCTCCGCCTGAGAGGGCAGAAACGCCGTGCTGGGGATTCGTTTTTTCAAATAGGAGATCAAAAACTCGGCAAAGGGCTTTTCCGTTTCGTAATGGCCCGCCACCACACAGGTCACGCCCGTGCGGGCAGCCTCCAGCGCCTCGTGGTGCCGCATTTCTCCGGTGAGATAGGCATCCGCCCCCCGGCAGGCGGCAAAAGAAACGTAATCTCCCCCCGCCCCGCTGCACAGAAACACTTTCCTGATAGGGGTTTTCCCAGGGATCAGCCCCACCGTTTTTCTTCCCAGACGCTGCTTCACAAGGTCCGCGAATTCCTCCGGGGAAGCCTCCTGCTCCAGCTCTCCGGCAAAGAGCACGCACTCTTCACCGAACACGTCCTCCGGGTGAATGTTTTTCAGCCCCAGCTTGCCCGCCAGCGCCGTATTGACGCCGCATACCGGGGAAAGATCCAGATTTGTGTGACAGCACAGGGCGGCGATCCCCTTTCTTGCCAGCAGATAAGGGATATCCCGTCCGCCCATCGCCTTCAGGGGGTGAAAAATCACCGGGTGGTGACTGATGATGAGCCCCGCGTTCATGGAGGCCGCCTCCTCCACCACGGCCTCTGTGATATCCAGCGCCACCAGGGCTCTGGACACCTCTGTACTGCCTTCCCCTACCAGAAGGCCCACATTGTCAAAGGTCATGGCGGAGGCAAAGGGAGCCGCCGCGTCGATGCAGTCGTAAATATCCTGGATCCTTGCCATTGCTGATCGTCCTTTCCAAATCCATTCCGGTTATTTCAGATAACGGGCTTCGATCTGCCCTATGATTTTTCGCAGCTGCTCCGGCGTTTCCTGCCCCCGGCCCCGCAGAGCGCCCTCCAGGCGGCCCCGCAGCTCCCGCAGCACTTTTTCCCCATACAGCCGGACAGCGCTTTCCCCCGGCTTCAGCTTTCCCAAATAAGGGTACAGCTGGTCTGTTTCCGGTTCTGCTCCTATGTATGCGGCGGCAAAGGCGGAATAGACCTTTCCGGAATCCTCCACAGCCCGTTCCTCCAGTACGGAGAAGCCCAGTCTTTTCAGACCCAGCCGCAATTCTTCGACGGAGCTCATGGGCTGAAGCACCAGCCGCTTTTCCGCGTCCGTAAGCCACCGCGTTTCCTCGATGATCCGCAGCATCAGCTTCCCGCCCATGCCGGCGACCACGATATCCTCTGCTTCCTCCGGCCGCACCTCCTGCAGGCCGTCGGACAAGCGCAGGATAAGCCTGTGCTCTTCGCCGTATTTGCGGGCGTTTCCCGCGGCGGCTTCCAGCGGGCCGGGGTTGATATCACAGGCCAGCGCCCCCGGGATTCTGCCGCTTTTCAAAAGCCAGATAGGCAGATAGGCGTGATCTGTCCCCACATCGCACAAGAGCCTGCCTTCCCGCACCATCTCCGCGCACAGCGCCAGGCGGGGGCCCAGCTGAAAAAGCGGTCTAGCCATATCTTTTTTCCTCGCTTTAAGACCTCAAAAGTCTATTATTTCTAAAAAAACTGCCGCCGCCCGGCAGAAGTCGTGCGGCAGCAGAACGATCTCTGGTTTTTCCTCAGGTTACTTGCCCTGAAGATGCTGATTCAGCTTTTCCACCATTTCATTGGGATCGACACCGTGTACCGCGCAGGCCTGCTCCAGGGTCTCGCCCCGTGCGGAGGGGCACCCCAGGCAATGCATTCCCATTTCCAGGAAGAACGGAGCGGTGGAGTCATCCAGATCCAGAATATCGCCGATGATCGTGTCCTTTGTGATCTCTGCCATTTTTACTTTCCCCCTTTTTCATGCCGCGGCTTTTTTGCCGCTGCGTCTATTATAATACCCTTTTCGCCGCTCCGCAATACCGAGGGCAAAAAAAGAAAAATGTTTAGGAGATCCCTCGCAATTTACAACGCCGCTTGGAATTGCGCGAAACGCCCTTACTTTGCGTCCTGAAAAAATTTCAATTTATTTCGCACCCGGTACAGGGCGTTGTCAAAAGCCCGCAGGCTCATGCCGGAACGATTTTCCACCTCAGAGCGCTTACAGCCGCTGAGGTACAGCAGCAGCGCCTTTCTTTCCAGGGGCGTCAAAACCGTGTCCATTTGCCGAAACAGCGCCTGAAGGCGCTCCCGCAGCTCCAAAAGATCCTCCGGCCCGCTCTCCAGCGCCAGATGCGCGGCCTCGCTTTCCAGAGAAAGTGACTCGTTAAGCGGCCTGTTTTTCGTGCTGCCATGTCTTCTGGCCGCGTCTGTCATGCGGCGGGACACGCAGATCCCGGCATAGGTGCGGAAAGAAGCGCCGCCCGCCTCCTCGAAGGAAACTGCCGCCGCGTACAGGCCTAAAAAGCCCTCCTGCAGCAGATCCTCCTTCTCCGGGGCAGAAGGGCCGGCAAACTGGGCGGCCTTTGCCCGGATCAGCCGCAAATAGCGTGAGCTCAGCTCCGCAAAGGCATCGGGAGAGCCTTCCCGAACCAGCAGGCAAAGCTCCGCGTCGCCGCACGCGCTGTATTCCATGGCCGTCCCTCCTTCCGCTTTTTGACCTTTTTCAAATTTACTCTACACGCAAAAGTGTTTTTCGTCAAGAAGTATTTGTGTTTTTCACAATTTCTCCGAGTGGAGCTTTACAGGAAAACAACATAGCCCGGAATAAATTCTTCACCTTCCCGCTTCTCCCGCTTGTAAGCTTTCCCATTTTGCCGTATAATAAAATATATGGAAAAATATCAGAAAGAACGAGGTCATTATTATGGTGGCAAAAACCCACAGCATGGGAATTTTCGGAATGGAGGCCTTCCCCGTGGAGGTGGAGACCGACCTCTCCTCCGGCCTGCCCGCCTTTGAGCTGGTAGGCCTGCCGGACGCGGCGGTGAAGGAATCCAAGGATAGAGTTCGTGCAGCTATCAAAAACTGTGGATTTCAGTTTCCGGTGGGGCGCATCACCATGAACCTGGCCCCGGCGGACCGGAAAAAGGCCGGGCCGCTTTATGACCTTCCCCTGCTGGTTTCCCTGCTCACCGCCTCCCGGCAGCTTTCCTGCCAAACAGACGACGCCGTGTTTCTGGGGGAGCTTTCCCTTTCCGGCGAGGTACGGCCCGTGCAGGGAGTCCTCGTCATGGCCTGCAAGGCAAAGGAAGCGGGCTTTACCCGGATCTTTGTGCCGGAGCGCTGCGCGGCGGAGGCCGCCGTGGTGGAGGGGCTTGCCGTGTATCCGGTGCGGGATGTTTTGCAGCTTCTGGCCCATTTGCGGGGGGAAGCTCTGATTGCCCCCGCTGTTCCGGTAGAGCTTCCGGCGGAAGCAGGCCCCCGGCTGGATTTTTCCGACGTCAAGGGTCAGCCCGAAGTAAAGCGGGCCATGGAGATCGCGGCCAGCGGCGGGCACAATATTCTGCTGCTGGGCCCGCCCGGCTCCGGAAAAAGCATGCTGGCTAAAAGGCTTCCCTCCATTCTCCCGGAAATGACCTTTGAGGAGGCGCTGGAAACCACCATGATCTATTCCATTTCCGGCAGCCTGCCGGAGGGGGCCTCCCTGCTGCGGGAAAGGCCCTTCCGCGCCCCTCACCACACCACCTCCACCACTGGGCTCACCGGCGGCGGCACCGTGCCCCGCCCTGGTGAAATTTCCCTGGCCCACAACGGCGTGCTGTTTCTGGACGAGCTGCCAGAGTTCCCTCACGCCGCTTTGGAGGCCCTGCGCCAGCCCCTGGAAAACGGCACAGTGGAGGTGGTGCGAGCCATCGGCTCCGCCAGCTTCCCCAGCCGCTTTATGCTGGTCGCCGCCATGAACCCCTGTCCCTGCGGCTACTTCGGCCACCCCACCCGGCCCTGCACCTGCCCGCCCCACGCAGTGGACCGCTATCTGGAGCGTGTTTCCGGCCCGCTGCTGGATCGAATGGACCTGCACATTGAGGTGCCGCCCGTGGAATTCGACCAGCTTTCCGGCGGCGGAGACGGCGAGCCCTCCGCCGTGATCCGCAAGCGGGTGGCCGCTGCCAGGGCTCTTCAGGCAAAGCGCTACGCGGGCCTGGGCTTTTCCTGCAACGCCCAGATCCCCGATTCCCATTTTCCGGAATTCTGCCAGGTCACCGAGGACGCCTCCCACCTGCTGCGGCGCACCTTCGAAAAATTCGGGCTTTCCGGGCGGGCCTACCGCCGGGTGCTGAAGGTGGCGAGAACCATCGCCGATTTGGACGGCGGCGGCCCTATCGGCACAGCCCATGTGGGCGAAGCGGTACAATACCGCACGCTGGACAGGAAATACTGGCAGCGAGGCATTTGAAACTTCGCCGCAGGTTAACAAGACAATTTCTCGTAAAAAAAGCGAAGCGAACCGTTTCGGGATCGCTTCGCTCCTTTTTTGTGTCGCTTTCAGGAAAGTCTGTCTCAAATTGTTGATGTTAAAACATCTGGTCAGTATCACTCAGAAACAATATTGTTCTCTTCACCAGTATCTTCATTGACATAGGTGATTTGATCCCCTATCTGCAGGGTCACATAGCGGTCATAAAACTTGTCAAATGTTGATAGTAAATCAGTCCCCTCCTCTCTCAACACCAGCGCATGAACTAGTTCAGCCAATATTTCATCATCGATTTCTTCCTCTTCCTGCAAGGAGATTAATACCTGAGCCATAAACCGGCACTTAGCAATGTTTTCAATTCTTTGTTGCGTCATCCATGCAATCAATTCGTCCTGAGTGAACCCAATCTGTGTGCAAAGCTCCAAATTTTCTTCCAGGTTTGCTTGGAATGATTCAGTTTCTGCAACAAATGCTTCGTCCATCTCCTCTTCTGAAGGATAGAGCCCTAAATTTTTTGCCTGCTCAAAAGTAAAGAGATCCTGAGCGACTGCAAAAACAGTCTCTTTTTCAGTCTTTTTTGGATTTTGATTGAGTTGATCCATCGCTTGTTTGTAGGCAACTTGATTTTGAGTAATAGGAACATCTTTATAATATCCTACAATAGCATACTCACCGAGGTCTGGATCTTCTGTATCAAAGGAAGTATCACAAACTGTTTTATAGGACTGTGCGGCAACTTGAAAAGCTTTCATGGTATCGGTTTCTGCGCCATTGGCAGAAAATATTGCAACAGAAATACAAATTGAAAAAACAAGAATTAAACTAATTGTAAGTAATATTTTCTTTTTCATAATAATCCACCTCTCTTAATTAAGTGTTACAGATGCTCCCTTTCCATAATACTGTCCGGAAGTCCATGTTATAGTGGCAGTAACATAATTTTCGTTATCGAAGCCCGCTGCCCTGCCTGCGGTATTAAATAGGTAAAGTATATTAGCAGCCATATCCAACATACTGTGAGATATGTCATCGTAATCATACTCTCCCGTATTATCGGCTTTCCAGTCATAATAATCCTTCAAATAAATCTTTACCTTCGCCGTATACCTTGTTCCAGATTTAGTGATACTCGTTGTTTGGGTGGCAACGCGAGTATTGCCAAGTGAACGAAATATGTCTTCATCCATATATCTTGTTGTAAAGGAGTGCTCATAGCTTAGTGAAAAAGTTTTTCCAGCTCCATAACACTGAGCAGCAAGGATAATGTCGTTGATTAAGTAATTGTAATTTGTTTTTGCCTTGCCTGGATCATCGTCATTCAGAGAATTTAAAACTGTTTTCACAGGAAAAGTGGTATACTTTTTGCCAGAGTTACCTAAATAGTGACCAAGCAGTTTCGCGGCATTAGGCCAATCTTTAGATTCAGCAGCAACACCCGCCTGTGCCATAACGTACAATCTATTTAAATCACTTTCCATAGCTGCTTTCTGTACAGGAGACATGGAGTTGTGTTTTTTCATAAATGCTTCTTTGTTTGCTTTTGCCGTGCTCTCCATCGTTGTAATAAATACCCCGCTTCCAAACCGCTTTAGGGCATAAATTTTGCACAGCACAGTAGCGACCTGTGCTCTTGTCAATGGATTTGTGGGATTAAATTTATTATTATCCCCCAGCATTATGCCAGCGCGTCCCAGTCTTTCAACGGCGGCTAAGTAAGTTGATCCAATGGAGGATTTGTCGCTATAATATGGGGTAGGAAGGTTATTGGGTATCTTGGAGCTAAGATACTTGTTTAAATATCTGTAAACAATAACCGCAAATTGTTGCCTGGTAACTGCTTTGTCTGGAGAAAAAGTAGTACTGCTTGTCCCGTTGACAAAGCCATTATTCACTGCCCATGCCACATAGCCGGTATAATATCGCCCGGAGGGCACATCTGTGAATTTAGTGCTTACATTGTTATTGACGGTAATTCCTTGTAAACGACCTAAAAATACAACCACTTGTGCTCGTGTTGTATTGGTGTTTGGAGAAAACTTTGTGGGACTCGTACCAGAGATAATGCCAGCATCTGTCATTCGGTTAATGTAATACTCACCCCAGTGACCGGATATATCAGAAAAATTTGCGGCAGATGCGGTTATGGTAGCTGTACTAGAAAAGAGAATGCATACCACAAGTAGAACGGCTAGAAATTTCTTCTTTTTCATAACAACACCCTTTCACTTAAATGTTTTTGCCGAAATCTAAGAGCAATACATCCTAGATTATTTATAATGATACAGTAAAAACTACAGAATGTCAAAAACATCTTTGTGTTTTCTTGTTGACGTGGCCAAATTTCTTTGCTATACTTTATTTGTTTTTGGGGAAAGGAGCAATACGCATGGAAAAGAAGCGGGATTGGGTGGCTGTACTGTGGGAAGCTATCTGCTGGATCGCACTGATAGGCGCTGAATTTTTCTTTTTTTTCAGCTTTCTTCCTTGGAAATTTTTATGGATATTTCTGTTCCAGACGCTGTTTGTCCTTGCCTTTGCATTGGCCAGACGCAAACTGTCAAGGAAAAAGTTTTTTCTGCGCATAGCAGGCGCTATTCTAGCGGCCTTTACGTTAGCTACAGGTTGGATCTGCTTCTCCGATGCCTCTCTAGCATTTGGAAATTTATGGTGTACTGAAGACCTTGCCCACTATGATCACTTGAAAGGGGGACCCTTTCCTACAGAGGAAAGCAAGTGGGATATTTTCCCTTACCCAATCCCGGAATATGCTTCCGAAATTAAATTTCAACACAGCCCTCATATTTTGCAAGGTGGCAGTATATTTTCTTTAGAGTTCCGTGCTCCCCGGAAAGAGATAGAAAAATGGGAATCTTTTTTTAAGGAAAAGGCAGACTATCCCGGCTCTTATCTAAATCAAGGACTTACGGCCCATGATATGACAATTTCGCTCAGGTTCCCCTCCGAGTACAAAACCTATGTGATTTATGCCCAATATCCTCTTGGGGGCGACAACCCGCCTTTAGATGGTTATCCCTGGAATCACGGACAGATTTATTATGGGGCAATCAATCCAGTTACAAATCGAGTGTATTTTTACGAATCCAACTGGTAACTGTTCAGTAAAGCTTCATTTTTATCCTTCTGTACCCGAAAAAACAACTGACTTTCAGGTGTTGTGAGACTGGTTTTTTGTGTCCCAGCTTCCAAGTGTTGATAAATAGATTTGCAAAGCTGGGCCCACATAATCATTGACGATTTTTTGTCTTTCTTCCCAAGCGTTTGTGGCGGTATCAATGTTACCAACCTTCATCAATTTCGGAAGCATACTATAGGCGGATTTTAATCTTATAGAAAAGCAGGACAGAAAGCAACTTTGCTTCCTGTCCTGCTTTTCTAATACTTTGATGTAGATAGGCTTTAGATTACTTCCCAATCCGGCCTTGGCTTTTAAGCCCCATTTTCTCTTTCTTTTCCGCTTTATTCGTACCGCTTGCAGCAATCCGGGTACACAAAGCCATAGGTGTTATCTCCATAATTGGAGCTGGAATGGTATGCGTCCGCATAATTGCCGAAGAAGAACACCTTGCATTCCGCCAAGCGGCGGGTCAAAAGGCCATAGATACAGGTGCTTCCGGATTTGTGCCATTGCAGGAAGTTATTGGAAAGGGTGGCGGCATCGGCATAGGCTAAGTCCCTGGTCAATCCGGTAGCGCTGAGCGTCACCTTACCGGCAGGCATCCAGCCGGTTTGACTGCCGTACTTCACCTGATACCAGGCCTGTTTTTTCTCAGGAACAAGCTTGTGGCCGACCACACTGACAGATGCTCCGTCACTCACCTTTGTAAGAACCGCACTGGATAGGTTAGCGTCTTTGTAAACGGCGGAGGAGCCCACATTTAATTTGCCGGTATAAGGTCTTCCCGCTGATAAATCGGAAGGCGGAACCACCGCGTTCAGCATGACCTTGGGCGTGTCGTACTCGCTGGGATCCAGGGTGCCGGTGCCGCAGTTCCAAACAAAGCTCAAAAGCGCGTCAAACTGCGCCTGGCTCATTTTGACGCCGTTATTTCTCAGGAACCGGTTCACACCGCCGGTATAACCGCCGTTATTTGCTTTATCCACCAGCATGGCAAAGGCTTCCGACTTGGTCAGGTTATTGTAGAAGGCCGTGTTTTTCGGCACCACATAGCCATAGCCCACGGTAGGATTACCGGAAGCGATGGCATCGTCTTCGATTTCAGGCACATAGCCCTCAAAATTGGCGATGACATTCAAGCCCTCCGTGCTTCCCCGGCGCTCACCGGAAACGGAAGCGGTCGCGCTTTCTTCCGCGGAGCGCACAAACACTTCAAAATCCTGGAAATCAGAGGCTCCGGCCGCGACAGCCCGAACGGTATAAGTGCCCGCCGCCTGGAAGGCCACGGATTTTTTGAACACTCTGACTGTGTTGGCAGGCAGGCCGTAGCCGGAATTTCTGGATTCCGTGGTATAGCTGTTGGTGGTGTAGGCACCCTTGGCGGGCCCAGCGGTAATGGTAAAAGTCACGGAGCTTCGGCTGGGGTCTGTGACGGCCACCAGATCAAAGCTTTTGCCCTTTACCGCTGAATTTTCACCGGCATAGGCATAACGGACCGATTCCGGCGCGGTGACAGTGACCGTACAGGAAGCCTTGTTCTGCCCGCTTGCGTCGGAGAAGGTCAAGGTAGCGGTGCCGGGCTTTTTGCCGTATACCATAGCGCCGTGCTCCCGGCTGCCATAGCTGACGGTATAGCCTACCACAGCCACAGAGGGATCAGAGCTGGACCAGCTCATGGCGTTCATACCGGAAGAAACAGAAGCGTCCAGTCGGGCCGTTTGATACTGGTGCAGGGAAAGACTGGAAGCGGAAAGCTTCGCCCCGGAAGCCGCGCCGGGCGTATAGACCACCACATAGGGATCATCGGAAGAACCGGAGTGCACAAACCCGGAGGTTCCATTGGCTGTTTTTACCCCCAGCCAGGGCAGCCCGGAAATATCTGTAACGGTCAGGATCGTGCCCGAGGTCAAAACCGTGATCACGGAAGAATCCGTATTGCTTTGAGAGCGGAGATTCAGCCCGCCGCTGGCTACTACCTGTACCGACTGCCCCACCGCAAAGTCAGTGGGACCCGGCGCGGGAGATGGCGAGGGCGAGGGAGGATCTCCCGCCACCGGCTCAGCCGCTTCCGTGATCTGCAAATAAGCCCAGTGATTTTTTGGGACATCCCGGAATTTCTGAGTCTCCCGGTCCGCGGCAAAGCCGTCTCCTGTACGGCCCAAGGCAAAATTCATCACAGTTACCGCCTCGCAGCGTTTGATGGGATCGTTGGGGCGAAAACGGCCTGTGCCGGTATCGCCATGGATCCAGCCCATGGAGGAAGCGGCAATGATATATTTTTCCGCCCAATGATTCGCCGTATCGGAGAAAGGGGCTTCTCCGGCGTTGTCTTTTATGGAAAAGCACTGTGCAAGCGCCGTGACAAATTCTGCCCTGGTAATGGTTTTATTCGGGAGGAAAGTCCCGTCCTTATAGCCTGCCAGAACCCCCGCCTTTGCCAGGGAATTGACCGCCGTGCCATACCACCTGCTGAGTACCACGTCACTGAATTGCGATTCTGTTACGGCAGGCTTTGAGGCCAGCAAATTATACAGCATCTGTGCCACCTCAGCCCGGATCATATAGGCCTCAGGCTTGAACAGCGCGCCTTTATAGCCGTTCATATAGGTCTTATGCCCTCCCAGCACCAGCAGAGAACCGGCCGCGGCCTGTGTTTCTTCATTTTCCTCCAGACCGGCTTCTCCTTCCTTCTCTTCCTTTTCCGCGGGAGCCTCTGAAGGAACCGGCGTTATAGAAGGCTCCGGAGAAGGTTCTTCCGGCGCAGGAAGTTCTTCCTCCGGCAAAGAAGAAAGCAATTCGCCCTCCTCCGGGAAGGACGAAACCTCCCCTTCCTCCGCAAAAGCGCCTACCGGAACAACAAGGCATAAAAGAAGAGAAAACAGCAGTGCCATCGCTTTTTTTCCGAATTGTTTCAGGAATCGTTTCACAGTATCCCTCCAAAAAATCATAGACGTTTACATAAAACATAGTTATTATACAGGAACTATGACAAAATTGCAATCTTTTCCCGGAATTTCACAAAAAAAGGAAGACCCAAAGCCAAAAGAGAACTTCTTTAGGCTTCGGGTCTTTCCATCAGCTTATTGGGAAATTACATTTTTTCAACAAGCGCCTTGGTATCTCTGGCAATGACCAGTTCTTCGTTGGTGGGGATCACATAAACCTCAATGGAGGAATCGGGAGTGGAGATCTTGCCTTCCTTCCCGTGGATCATTTCCTCGTTGAGCTTTTCATCGAGCTTTACGCCCATAAAGCCCAGCGCCTTGCCTACGGCAGAGCGATGGCGGGGCTGGTTTTCACCGATCCCGGCGGTAAAGACGATGGCGTCGCAGCCGCCCAGGGTAACAAGATAGCTGCCCACAAACTTGGAGATCTGATATTCCAGAATATCCTGGGCCAGCTTCGCCCTGGGGTTGCCGGAATTCGCCGCCTCCGTCACGTCGCGGTCGTCGCTGGAAACACCGGAAACGCCCAGCAGGCCGGATTTCTTATTGAGCACCTGATCCATCTCGGCGGGAGAAAGATGCTCCTTCTCCATGATAAAGGTGACCACAGAGGGGTCCAGCGCGCCGGTGCGGGTACCCATCATAAAGCCGTCCAGCGGGGTAAGGCCCATGCTGGTATCCACGCACTTGCCGTGATCCACGGCGGAAATAGAAGAGCCGTTGCCCAGGTGGCAGGTGATGATCTTCAGCTCCTGGGGCTTTTTTCCCATCAGCTCCGCGCAGCGGGCGCTCACATAGCGGTGAGAGGTGCCATGGGCTCCATAGCGGCGCACGCCGTATTTTTCATAGTACTCATAGGGAACATTGAACATAAAGGCCTTGGGGGGCATGGTGGAATGGAAAGAGGTGTCGAACACCACCGCTTCCGGCACCTTATCGCCAAACAGGTTCCGGCAGGCGCGAATGCCCTGCACGTGGGCCTTGTTGTGCAGCGGCGCCAGGGGGATCAGGCTTTCGATGCCCTCGATCACCTTTTCGTCTACCAGCACGGACTCGCTGAACAGCGCCCCGCCCTGCACCACGCGGTGGCCGATGGCGGATACCTCGTCCAGGCTTTTCAGCACGCCGTACTGAGGATCGATCAAAGCGTCCTTGACCTGCTGGAAGGCGGCGGTATGATCCTGCATATCCACGTCCTTACGCAACTCTCTGCCGTCCTCCGTTTTGTGGGTGAACACACCCGCCTCCATGCCGATCCTTTCACAGTTTCCCTTGCACAGCATCTTTTCGGTATCCATATCGATCAGCTGATACTTCAGAGAAGAGCTGCCTGCGTTGATTACGAGAATTTTCATGTCCTGCCTCTTCCTTTCCAAAATCATAGCCGGGCTTTTCTCCCGGAAGGATCAAATTTTTGCGCGATCCCTTGCCATTGGGGACCGATTGCGGTAAGATAGCTGATAAGGAACGCTCTTTTTCAGCGTTACCCCCCGGCATTTTCCGGGTTTTGGAAAACGCCGTGTTTATTTTAGTACATTTCAAAGCCAAATTCAAGGAGTTTCCGGGAAAATGCCAGAGAAAACAGGAAAAAAACAGAGAATTGCCGCCGTGATCTGCGAATTGAACCCCCTCCACTTCGGGCACGAGGCGCTGTTCCGGCAGGCAAAGCGGCACGCCCAGGGGCTGGTGTGTATTCTCAGCGGCAATTTTGTACAGCGGGGAGAACCCGCCGTTTTGGATAAATGGGCCCGCTGCCGCCTGGCGCTGGGGGCTGGGGCTGATCTGGTGCTGGAGCTTCCCCTGCCCTGGGCCTGCGCCAGGGCGGAGCGCTTTGCCGCCGGAGGCGTTCATTTGGCCGCCGCTTTGGGAAATGTAGACTTTCTTGTGTTCGGCAGTGAACTTGACGATGGGCCTATGCTGAAACGAATCGCGGAAATGCTGCTTTCCCCGGAATTTTCGCAGGGGCTTTCCGCCCTGCCCGACAGGGGCGAGCCCTTTGCCCGCCGCCGGGAAATGGTTCTCACCGATCTGCTGGGGCCGGAGGTTCTGCCGTTTCTCCGCTCTCCCAACGCTGTGCTCGGCATTGAATATCAAAAGGCACTGCTGCGGGAAAAAAGTGAGATCAAGCCTCTGATTTTTCCCAGGCAGGGCGCGGGACACGATCGGGAAGGGCGGGAAGGAGAATTCTTTTCCGCCGGCCAGCTGCGGGAGCTGCTGCGGGCCGGAAAAGAGCTAACCGGTCTTGTTCCCGATCACACCGCCGATCTGCTGCGGGAGCAAGAGGCCCTGGGCCTTTGCCCTCTTCGGCCGGAGCTTTTGGAGCGTTCTGTTTTATGTAAACTTCGCTCCATGAGACGAGAGGAGTTTTCCCTGCTGCCGGATCTCAGCGAGGGCTTGGAAAACCGGCTGTTTGAAGCCTCTCGCCGGGCCGGAAGCCTGGAAGAGCTTTACAGCCTGGTAAAATCGAAGCGATATTCTCACGCCCGGATCCGCCGTCTGGTTTTGTCCGCTTTTTTAGGGATCACAAACGACCTTCCGGCCCTTCCCCCTTATCTGCGGGTATTGGGCATGAAGAAAGCCGGGGAAGGGATCTTAAAGGAAGCCTCCCTCACGCTTCCCCTTGCAGCGCGCCCCGCCGAGTTTCAAAAAACAGGCGGCGACGCCCTGCGGCTGTTTCAGCTGGAAGCCGCGGCAGACGACCTTTGCGGCCTTGCGGCCCCCACCCCCTGGCCCTGCGGCAGGGACTATACGGAGAAGGTTTTGAAGCTGTGAACAAGAGCGGAGGAGGCAATGAGCAATGAAGAGCAAGCCTAGCCTTCGGCAGGAAGGCTAGGCTTGCTTTGTTTTTGTTCAGTAATGATAATTGGAAGCAGGCAAGAAAGGCAAGGGGTTACTGCTGTTCGTTAATTGGGATAAATTGCGGTTCGGCGGTGTCCTTAGGCTCCACTTATTTATAAGGGGAGCTGTCACGGTGAAGCCGTGACTGAGGGGATTGTAACTGGCAGCTCTATGGCAGTTTCTGCGTGCGCCCGATCCCTTCCACCGCCATACGGCGGTCCTCCTCCCCTTGTGAAACAAGGGGAGGCTAAGAGTTTGCACAGAATTTGCGGTTTAGCACTTACCTCTTGGCTCCCCTGAAAGGGGTGCTGGTCTCCGATGGAGACCAGCACCGACCGGAGCGAAGCGGAGAAAGCTGTCACGGCTTCGCCGCGCTGCCGAAATCTGCTCAAAGAGCAGATTTTCCCCTTCTCAGGGGTGAGCGCGTCCCGGTGGGGGGAAGGTCTCCAGTGGAGAACTCAGCTGTCGCTTCAGACATTGCTGAACGTGCCCCACCGGGGCACAGCAACCGCTCTGACCCGTTCTCGTTTGTCAACTCGGTCGTTGCTGGACGTGTGCCACCGGCACACAGCAACCGAGCCGACAGGCGAGAAAGCCAAGGGGTTTCTGCTGTTTGTTGGCCCGCCCAATTTCAATTTATTGAACTGGGACTTTCGCCCTTAATTGCTCATTGCTCATTCCTAATTTCTCATTATCCTTACACTCTTTTTCGGTATCCGGCAGCTAGGGCGTGTTCCTCAGCCCCTTTGGGTAGCGGTTTTTCAGTCTGCCGCCGGAGGCTTTACCGAAACCAGTGACTACGCCGTTGATACATACCGCCGTGTAGCCGGTTTCTTCACAGTCAATTTCTTCGCCTCTCAGGAAGGCCGCGAGGGTCGGGCTGTCAGATGGGAAATCGAGACTGCGGCGGCATTCCTCCTTTTTGCGGCTCATAAAGAGGCCATGGGCGGGCTCGATCCGTTTTCCCCTCTGCTCCCCCAGTTCCACCCCTGCCCGAAGGACTCCCAAGCCGCCGAGCGCCGGAAGCTCCTCCGGCAGGAGTAAGAGCTTTTCTCCAAAGGAAGCAAGCCTCTGGGGGCACGGCCCGAAAAACAGACTTTCAAAAAATTCCTCCGCCTGCTTTTTCTCCCGAAGCGCGGAAAAAGAGGCCGCCTTTACCCGGCAGGGATTTTCCCCGGTTCTCCGAAGCTTCGCGACAAAATGGCCTTCCCCACCGTCCATGGGAAAAATTCGGCGGGCGGAAGAGCCATCCAACGCGGGCCTGCCGAACTCCGCTTCTATGGGAACCGGTTCAAATTCCGGGTGATGCTCCAAAAAAGCCTGTACCGTGCCTTCGTTTTCCTCCGTGGAAAAGGTGCAGGTAGAGTAGACTAAGATGCCGCCCTCCCGGACAGCCAGCGCAGCGGAATCCAAAATCGCCTGCTGGCGCTGGGCACAGGCTGCGGGGCTTTCCGGAGTCCATTCCCCCACGGCGGCGGGATCTCTGCGGAACATACCCTCCCCAGAGCAGGGGGCGTCCACCAGCACACGGTCAAAATATCCCCGCAGCGCTTCACAGAGCTTTTGGGGGTAGCAGGAGGAGATCACGGCGTTTTGCGCGCCCATGCGCTCCAGGTTGGAAAGCAGGATCATCGCCCTGCTTTTCACAATTTCATTGGCCCAAAGCAGCCCTCTGCCCTGCAGAAGCCCTGTGATCTGCGTGGATTTCCCCCCGGGAGCGGCGCAGAGATCCAATATTTTTTCTCCCGGTTGAGGATCCAGGGCGGTGACCGCCGAGGAAGCGGAAGGCTCCTGAGAATAGAACATGCCCGCATGGTGCGCCGGAAGCAGGCCGGGCTTTTCGAGCCCCTCGCCGTAACGGCAAAGAGGGGAAAACGGCGTGGGAGAAAGCTTGCAGGAGAGACTTTTTTCCAAAATATCCCAATTACATTTTAGCGAATTTAGGCGTATCCCCCTTTTTGCCGGTCGATCCATACAGGCAAGAAAGGCTTCGTATTCTTTTCCCAGCATCGCTTTCATTCTATCTAAAAAGCTTTGAGGCAATTCCATGCTTTTCCGCTCTCCTTTCCAAAAAGCTGAAAAATTTTTCTGCATAATCGTCTGCTTTCCGCCCACACTAAAGAACGGAAAGGAGCGATAAGCTTATGTGCAACAATCAAAACAACCAGAACAATCAGCAGAACCAGAATTCTCAGAAGAACCAGAAAAACCAGAAGCAGAACAATTCTCAGAATTCTAAGAACAACAAGAACCAGCAGGAGCAGCAGTTCTAAAAACCGCCGTACCTTCTGCGGAACGGCCCGGTAAGCCTTCTCGGTTTACCGGGCCGTTTTCCTTTTCCGGTCAAAAAAGCGTTGTCTCGCAGCCTGCGTATGGCCCCCTCCGACACTTCTTGAAGGGCAAGACGGCATTTTAAGTCTTTGCCGGGATTTGCGAGGTACTGCCTAAAGGCAATACCACACAAGTTGTTGTATTGAGAGGGGCTGCCTTAGGCATTTTTTCGATTTTTCAAGCCCTGCAAAAGCTCTTTTAGCGGCTTATCATCGGAACGCACCGGGCGAAAGCCCTCGCCGGTGATCTCTCCGGCGTCGCCCACGATCACAAAGGCGTCCCGATCCTCTTCCCGAATGATGCTCTGGATCTGATACACCTCAAAGCGGCGAACCGCGCAGATCATGGTCTCTCCCGGCTCCTTGGTATAGCCGCCGTGAGAATCCAGATAGGTCACGGTGCGATCCAGCTCCTTGATAATGCGGTCTCCCATGGAGCGTACCTTGGGAGACATGACGAAAAACAGCTTGCCGGTACCGGAATCCGTGCCGTACAGGATCGCATCGATGATCTTAGTGGAAACAAAAATCACGATGCAGGCGTACATGGCATTTTCAATGCTTCCGTAGACAAAGGCGGAAATCACCACGATTACCCCGTCAATAACAAGCATCAGCTTTCCCATGGACAAGTGGGGCAGCCTGCGGCCCAAAAGCCTTGCCAGCATATCTGTACCGCCGGTGGTGGCGCCCCGAATAAAGGTCAGGGAAAGCCCCACGCCCTCGCAAATTCCGGCAAACAGGGCTACCAAAAGCATATCTCCCCGATAAGCGGGAATGAAGTAGGAAAACAAATCGATCATCAAGGAGGAAACTACGATCGCTATCATGGTTTTTATTACCAGTTTATAGCCAATCTCCAAGATGGCCCAGAGAATGATGGGAATATTGATGAAAAAAGCCATCAGTCCAATCGGTGTTCCAAACACATAATTGATCAGTGTAGATAAGCCTGTAACACCGCCTGGGGCAATACGGTTGGGGGAGGTAAAGGCATTGACGGAAAGGGCGTAGACCACAGACCCGGCCAAAATAAAAAGAAAATCCAGCAGCGCCTCTTTTACCTTTTTTCTTTTTTCCAAAAAATCACCCTATCCCTTCTAAAATCACGGCAAACAGCTCTCGAAGCCGCTCGATCTCTCCCTTGAGATACAAATAGCCAAACAGTGTTTCCAGCGCTGTGGCCCCATGGTAATCGGACACCTCCGCGTTTTTCGGCACGTGGCCCACATGGGCGTTGCGCCCCCGCAAGGCCGCGGCCTGCTCCTCTTCTGTTAAAAGAGGCCACAGCTTTTCCGAAAGGGCCCGGGCCTGGGCCTCGCACCGCACCAGCTCCACCGCCCTGCTGTGGAGCTTTTTCACCGGGCAGCTTCCCTTGTTTACCAGGTATTCCCGAACAAACAACTCATATACGCCGTCCCCGAGAAATGCCAGGGTCAAGGGGCTCATTTCCTTCAGGGGAGGCGCTTCCCCGCCGTATAACCGTTCCAAGGGCCTCACTCCTTACTCAATAAAGTCAAATTCCAGATCGTACAGGTCCACCGTATCTCCCTCCTGCACGCCGGCTTCCCGCAAAGCGTCGATCACGCCGGTCTGGATCAGCACGCGCTGGAAATACTGGAGAGAATCGGTCTCGTCAAAATTCACGGTATTCATGATCTTCAGCAGCCAAGGCGCCTTTACGAAGTACACACCGTCCTCGCAGGTGATCTCCACCTTGCCGCGGCTCAAGGCTTCCACAGGCTCCAGCACAGGCGGCTCCGCCTCATACCGAAGAATGGGCGGAAGCTGGGAAAGCCGGGCCAAAACCGCGTTCATCAGCTCGTCTACGCCCTGGCGAATAGGGGCCATAATGGGGAAAAACTCATACCCCTGCTCTTCTGTAAACCGGCGGAACGTCTCGATCTGCTCCTCTGTAGCGAGATCGCATTTGTTGCCCGCCACCAGCATGGGCCGCCGCGCCAGCTCCGGATTAAATTTCTGAAGCTCTTCGTTGATGACCCGGAAATCCTCCTCGGGCTCTCTGCCCTCGCTGCCCGCCACATCTACTATATGCACCAATAGGCGGCAGCGCTCTACATGGCGCAAAAACTGGTGCCCCAGCCCCACGCCCTGCCAGGCCCCTTCGATCAGGCCGGGAATGTCTGCCATCACAAAAGATTTCCCCTCCTGCATGCGCACCACGCCCAGCACCGGGGTTAGGGTGGTAAAATGGTAATTGGCAATATTGGGCTTTGCCTCACTGACCACGGAAACCAGCGTGGATTTTCCCACATTGGGAAAGCCTACCAGACCCACGTCTGCCAAAAGCTTTAATTCCAGCTGGACTTCCAGCTCTTCGCCGGGGGTGCCGGGCTTCGCGAACCGGGGCGTCTGCCTGGTAGGCGTGGCAAAATGGGAATTTCCCCAGCCGCCTCTGCCACCCTTGGCGATCACCTGGGGCTCGTCCCCGGAAAGATCCGCCAGCACCCGGCCTGTTTCCGCATCCTTGATCAGGGTTCCTCTGGGAACCTTAACTACCAGATCGGGCGCGCTTTTTCCAAAGCAGCGGTTTCCCCGGCCGTTTTCCCCACGCTGGGCCACATATTTCCGCTTGTAGCGAAAATCCGCCAGGGTAGACAGATTATCGTCCACCTGGAAGACCACGCTGCCGCCCCGGCCGCCATCACCGCCGTCCGGCCCGCCGGAGGCCACATACTTTTCCCGGTGGAATGCCACGGCGCCATCGCCGCCGTCCCCGGCCTTTACCTTGATTTTCGCAATATCGATAAACATAAGAAAGCTCCTTTTCAGGCAATGCAGCCTGCTAATAGACCTCGATCACACCGGGATATTTTTTCGCCCGCTCCAGAAGCGGCCCCTTCGCGCCCATGGTAAAGGCAATATTGCTGCTGCGAATGGAAAGCAGCTCCATTCCCGGAGTCAGCTCAAGAACCGCCAGCATCTTTTCTGTCAGACGGATACTCCCTGTTTCCGAAATACTCACCCAGCAATATTTTCTTCCCTTATAGGCCGAAAATTCCCCCTCCGGCCGGGTAAACTCCCGCAGGTCGGGAGATTCCCACAGAATATTTCCAAGCCGGGAGGGAAGCAGAAGGCCCCTTCTGGTCACGCAAAAGCCGCCGGTGGCCCTTGCCCCCGTAAACAGATAAACCCTTCCCTCAGAGCAAGCAGCATATTCCCGAACCGCCTGGGGAGGGAACTGAAGCTGCAGATCCTCACGAATCAGAGATTTTCCAAAGATGAATTTTCCGCCTTTATTCATTTGCGGCACAGCATTCTCCCCCCATCCAATCGACCAAAACAAAAAACTTCCTCAGACGCTGCCCGAGGAAGTTTTTGCTTTACTTTCTATTTCGGGACAACCGGGGAGAACGCCTACCGCAACCGGCAGCGTTTCCTTAAAGTATCCCCATCTTTTGGAAGATTACTGCTCGATGGCATAAACGCTGACCTTCTTGCGGTCCGCGCCCATGCGCTCGAACTTTACATGACCGTCGATCAGGGCGAACAGGGTATCGTCAGAGCCGCGGCCCACATTGGTGCCGGGGTGGATCTTGGTGCCCCGCTGCTTGACCAGAATGTTGCCGGCCAGCACAAACTGACCGTCAGCCCGCTTCACACCCAGGCGCTTCGATTCGGAATCGCGGCCGTTCTTGGTGGAGCCCATTCCTTTTTTATGAGCGAAAAGCTGGATATTTACCTTCAGCATGAAAACCTCTCCTTTTTGAAATCGGTGTTAAACTTCCAGATATTCCACCCGAAGGCAGCCGGAATATTGTTCCTCCAGCTGTGTCAGGTGGAGCTTCAGCCCTGCCAGAAGCTCCCGGCAGGCAGGTTCGTCTTTCTGCTCGATTCGAAAGAACAGCTCTCCTTCCTCTACCCGCAGCGCCAGCGGCGCCACATGGAGAAACTCGGTAATGGTGTTTACCGTGAGATAGGCGGCGGAAGAAACTGCCGCGCATACAATGTCCTCTCCCTCTTCCCCGTATCCGGCATGGCCCTCCATGGAAAAACCCAGAAGTCCGCCGCTGGGAAGCGTCAGAAAGTCGATTCGGATCATATGCCTCAGCCCTTTACCGCCTCGATCTGCACCTTGGTGTAGGGCTGGCGGTGGCCCAGCTTACGCTTGGAATTCTTCTTGGGCTTATAGGTGAACACAGTGATCTTTTTGGCTTTGCCGGACTTTACGACCTTGCCGGTCACGGAAGCGCCCTTCACATAGGGAGCGCCCACCTTGGTCTCCCCCTCGCCAAACAAAGCGATCACAGGGAATTCCACGGTCTCATTGTCGGCGGCGTTCAGCTTTTCCACGTAGATCACATCGCCGTACTGAACCTTGTACTGCTTTCCGCCGGTCTCAATTACTGCAAACATTTCTTTTCCTGCCTTTACTATAGTCTCGCTACGAATACAGGTGAAGCGTTTCCGCTTACTTCCGCGAAAAGGGCATACCACCCCGCAACCTGCCATATGCGGCTTTCTTACTATACCACAGAGGAAGGAAAAAAGTCAAGAAAAAAATCCGGGCAGGCGATTCACTTCCCATCTGTCATTCTGAGCCGCAGGCGGAGAATCTCGTCTTCCATTTCCTGAGTGAAAGGGAAATGGACGAGATTCTTCGTCACTTCGTTCCTCAGAATGACAAAGGAGGGAGCTTGTTCTTCTCCAACGGCCAGTTCGCTAAATTATAATTTAGCGATGATCCGCTCACTTCCCACCTGTCATCCTGAGCAGAAAGCAAAGCGAGCTTTGCTTTCTCAGCGAAGGATCTCGTCCTTGACCTTTTCCAGAGAATGAAGAGCGAGATTCTTCGTCAAGAAAGCTATGGCTTTCTGCGTTCCTCAGAATGACAGAAGGACGGTTAGTACGCTGAATTCATCTCAACTAACAAACAGTAGTAACCTCTTGCCTCCCCTTGTTCCACAAGAGGAGGTGGCATGCGTAAGCATGACGGAAGGGATCTAGCACACGCAGAGACTACCATAGAATCGCCAGCTCCTGATCCCCTCAGTCAGCCTATCGGCGACAGCTCCCCTTGCTTTGCAAGGGGAGCCTAAGGGCGTTGCTAAACCATAATTTACCGCTTGCCCTTCTTTCTAAATTTCTAATTGCTAATTACTAATTGCTTTTTTCGCTGTCAGCACCACGGTGCTTTCCTTTCGCCAGACCTCTTTTACTTCCCGGAAGCCGGCGGCCAGCAGCATTTTCTTTTGGTTTTCCACCGTACAGGGGGTGTCGTAGTGATATTCCTTTTCCCTGTCCAGGCCCTGCTCCCGCTTTAAGCGCTCATATTCCGCGAAGAAGAAATCCTCTGTGCTCTGGGGGTCCTCCACCTCTTCCGCCGGAATCATATAATCGCATTCCACATAGACGCCGCCCGGCTTTAAGGAGCGAAGGATCCGGCGGTACAGCTCTGTTTTCACCTGGTGGGTATAGTGGTGCAGCGTCATCACCGTAAGAGCGCCGTCGTACCGGTTTTCTCCCATGTCGAAATCAAAGTAGCTCATCCGGTGTAAAAGAAGCTTCTTATCGGGGTATTTCTTTCGGAGCAGGCCCAGCATTTCCCCGGAAAGATCGATCCCCGTTACCCGCACCTCGGGGAAACGCTGAAAGACAGTTTCCAGCTCCAATCCCGTACCGATCCCCAGATCCAGGAGCTCCTTACACCCCTCCGGCAGATACAGCGCCGGAACGTGTTTGCTTTCCAGTCCGCCGCCGATATGCCCGGTGTGCACCTCGTCATAGCTTTTACTGCGGGCGTCGAAAAATGCTCCCATTTCTTCCAGTCTCTGCTCTTCCATACTCTATTCCTTTTCCTTTCTTTCCTGTGCGAGAAAAGCCGCGAAGGCCTTTCTCAGCAGCTCCTCCGCCTTCTCCCGCGGCAGATCTATTTCATTTGATAAGACCTGGGAAGCGATCCCGTGAGAATACAGCCAGAAATTCAGGAAAAGGTTTTCGGCCCCTTCCTCCGGCAGCCCGGTGACCCGCCCGGCGTTTTCTATGCTTTCCCTGTTCCATTCCGCCCGGGCGATATCCTTCAGGCTGCTTCCCGCCATATTGCGAACCAGAAACAGCGCCCGAAACACCTCTTTTTCCGCCCTCGCGAATTCCACATAGGCCATTCCCTGAGTGAGAAGCCGGTTTTCCGGCTTCATTCTGGCGTTCATAAACTCATCGTACACCCGGTCCATGGCAAGCCGCAATTCCTGCTTCAGGGCCTCCATATTTTCATACAGGCGAAACAGCGGCTGGGTGGAGCGCCCCAGCTTTTTGGCGAGAACCCGGGCATTCACGCCCTCTATTCCCTGCTCCCGCACCAATGCCAGCGCCGCTTCCATGACCTGCTCCCGTGTGATCTTCGACTTCGGCGGCATAGCGAGCCCTCCTTTTTTAAAATAACATTCGTTACGTAACTTATGTTATTTATTATAACTGCGTTTCTTCCCTTTGTCAAGGTAAACTCTGCCCAGTTAAAAAAGGTTGGAAGACACTGCTTCGGGAGCCTTTGAAACGCAGGGCTTTTCAGAGGTCTGTTTTAGATTTTCGCAGGAAAAGCGCCCCCTTTCTTGACCCTGAGCGAAAGAATGGATATAATAAAAAGAAAAACGGTTTGGAGCGGCTTTATGAAAGTGATCCATTTGATCGGCGGCGGGGATTCCGGCGGCGCAAAGACCCACGTGCTCAATCTGCTGAGAGAGCTGAACAATTTCATCGACGCGCGGCTGGTGTGCTTTCGGAAGGGAGATTTTTCCGAGGACGCGGAGCGTATGGGAATTCCCATCGATGTGATCGAATCCGGCAACCCCGTTGTGGGCCTGCGGGAGCTGAAAAAGCTGATCGGCAAGGAAAAAATCGATATTATCCACTGCCACGGCGCCAGGGGGAACCTGATGGGGAACCTGATCAAAAAGCACCTGGGAGCTCCGGTGGTCACCACGGTACACAGCGACTACCGTCTGGACTATTTGGGCCGGCCGGTGGCCAGGCTTTCCTATGGCACCACCAACATGCTGGCTTTGCGCCGGGTAAATTACTATATCGGCGTATCCGACCCCATGACGGATATTCTCATTGAGCGGGATTTTCCCGCCGACCGCATTTACACCATTTATAACGGCATCGATTTCAAAACGCCGATTTCCACCGTGCCGAAGGAGGAGTATCTGCGCTCTTTGGGGGTGGATTACCGGGAAGGCGATGTGGTAGCGGGCATTGCCGCCCGGCTGAACCCCGTGAAGGATTACCCCACCCTTTTGCGGGCCATGAAGCTTGCCATCGCCAAAAACCCCCATCTTCGCCTGGTGGCCGCCGGAGACGGCGAGGACCTGGAAACGCTCACAAAGCTGGCGGAAGCCTTGGGAATCAAGGACCGGGTGTGCTTTGCCGGATGGGTAAAGGACATGAATTCCTTTTACCACGCCATCGATATCAACCTTCTGACCTCCCTCTCCGAGACCTTCCCCTATGCGCTGACGGAGGGAGCCAGAATGCACCGGGCCACCATCGCCTCCCGGGTAGGCGGTGTTCCGGTGCTGATCGACGATGGAAAAAACGGGCTGATCTTCACCCCCGGCGACGAAAACCAGCTGGCAAGCTGCCTCATTCAGCTGGCAAATGACAAGGCTCTCCGGGATGAAATGGGAGAGCGGCTGTATCAAAAGGCCTCCACTGAATTTTCCATTGACCGCATGGTAGAGCACCAGCTGGAGATCTATGAAAGCATCTTGGAGAGGGAACAGAGAAAGCGGGAAATGCAGGGAAAGCGGGACGGCGTGATCATCTGCGGCGCATACGGCCACGGAAACGCCGGAGACGACGCCATTTTGAAATCCATTATCCAATCGGTGCAAAGACTGGACCGGCATATTCCCATTACCGTGCTGGCAAAAAATACAGAAAGCATTAAAAAGCGTTACCGGGTCGATTCCATTCACACGCTGAATGTACCGAAAATGCTGCTTGCCATGCGAAAATCGAGACTCTATATCAACGGCGGCGGTACTCTGATCCAAAACGCCACCAGCCACCGAAGCCTGTGGTACTACCTTTTCACCCTGCGGGCGGCAAAGCTTTTGGGGAACAGGGTGGATATGTACGGCTGCGGCATTGGCCCTGTTACCGGGAAAAAGGATATTACCCTGGTCAAAAAGGTGCTGGAGCGCTCTGCCGACATTATCACCCTGCGGGAGCGGGATTCCATGGAGGAGCTGCAAAGCTTCGGCGTGAAAAATCCCGAGATCCTTTTGAGCTCCGATCCCGCGCTGGCGCTGGAGCAATGCTCCCCGGAGGACACGGAGCTTTACCTGAAAAAGCATGGCTTGACCTCTCAGGGACATTATCTCTGCTTTATGCTGCGCACCTGGTACGGCTTTGCGGAAAAGGCGGAGGCCTTCGCGAAATGCGCCCAGTACGCCTATGACCTGTACGGCCTGACCCCCGTGTTCCTTTCCCTGAATATCTACCACGACACCGCCGCTGCGTTACAGGTGATCGAACATTTGGGCTGTCCCTATCATATTCTGGACGACGGCACGGAGCCGGAAATGCTGATCTCCGCCCTTTCCCACATGGACGTGGTGGTCTCCATGCGGCTGCACGGGCTGATCCTTTCCTCCCTGAGCGGGATCCCGCTGGTGGGCGTTTCCTATGATCCGAAAATCGGCTCCTTCCTGAAATATTTGGGCTATGGAAGCTGTACCCAGCTTTCTGAGGTAACGGAGGAGGGCCTGCTTGCCGATTTGGACGAGGCGGTAAAGCAGATCCCGCAAAAGGAAGATCTGCGAAAGCATGCCGCCCGGCTGCAGGCAGTGGAAAAGAGAAACAGTGAGGCCGTTGAGAAGCTTTTGAACAACGAGTAAGCTATAAAGATGCTGAACAGTAGTGACGCCTTCGGTGCAATGAAGGAAGGACGAGATTCTTCCAAAAAACAAAGCTTGCTTTGTTTTTTGTTCAGGCAATGACAGGTGGAGAGTAAACGAGAGACCACTAAATTATAGTTTAGGGGTTTCCGCTATTCGTCAGCCCGCCAAATTCCAATTTGCCGCACAGTTCCCTCGTGTCATCCTGAGGAACGAAGAAAGCTATAGCTTTCTTGACGAAGAATCTCGACCTGAAAGCCCTTAAAAAAGATTCAAAGGGCAAGATTCTTCGCGGCAGCAAAGCTTGCTTTGCCAGAAAAGCGAGGCTGGCTTCGCTTTTTGCTCAGGAATGACAGACGGAGAGTGAGTACCTCGCCGTTGGTCGGGTCGGAAACCAGTCTCCTGCACCAAACAGCTTCTCGAGTGGGTGCAGCGGGGCACAAGCGTTGTAACCAACGCTGCAAATTCCAATTTACCAGCTGTTTCTCTTTTCTCTTCTTCGCGCCACTATGTGGTATTTTCGCTGTCTGGCATCTACTATCCAATATTCTGGCTTTCAAGGAATATAAAACAAAGAAAAAGCCCGCCGCCTTCGGAAATGAACCAAAGCGGCGGGTCTTATTTCTTTTTTGCGATGATCAGGAAATGGTGCTCTGTATTTTCCGCAAAACCACGTTTCTGAAGTTCCTCTTCGTACCAGTGAAAATCGCTTTCCATACGATCCGAAAAACTTCCGAAACGCTTTTTTGCATAGCCCCGCAATGCTTCCTCTGAGAAAAAGCGCACATTAGGATACGCCTGGTTCCGATACATGATCCGAAACCCGGCCTTCGAAAATTTCGGCGCCTGGTTTTCCAGGTTCCAGTCTATTCTGATATCACTTTCCCCCGGCAGCAGGCGCCGGCGCAGAAGGGCGCTGTCTTGTCCGCCTCTTTGCTGAGTGAGAAAAAAACCGCTTTTTTTCAGCACCCTGTGCACTTCCGACAGTTCATAAGGCCCGCCGTTATCAAGAAGCAGATCAAAGCTGTTATCGGGAAACGGCAAAGAAGCAGGATTTTCCTGCCGCTTTACTTTCACGCCGGAAGAAACCAGCCGTTTTATCGCATCTTCCGGCTGCCCCTGCCCACACGCCGCAAAGCAAAGCTCTCGGGGGTGGCGCAGAGACAACAGGAATTCACCATCGTCCGGCGACAGATCCAGCAGGTGATCCCCCGGCTTCAGAAAATCCAATACCTTTTCCCGCCAGCTCCAAGGCAGCGGCTCCTGTTTCCAGGAGGATACGTTCCAAGAAAGATCGCTCATGTGTTTTTGTCCACCTGATGAAAGGTTTTCAGGTTGCCCTGCTTTTGGCTTCGGCGGGCAAGCTCCGCTTCCACAGCCTCCAAGGGAATATTTTCATTCACCATCAGCACGGTAAGGTGATAGAGCAGGTCGCTGAGCTCCAGCACCGTTTCCTTGGGGTCGCCGTTTTTGGCGGCAATGATGGTTTCGCTGCATTCCTCGCCGCATTTCTTCAAAATCTTATCCAGCCCCTGCTCAAACAGGTAGCAAGTGTAGGAGCCCTCTGCTTTTTCCGATTTCCGGGAAAGGACGGTCTCATATAATTCCCGCAATACGTTCATACGCTCTGTTCCTCTTTTCGTTCGGGGTCCGGGGTAAGCCGCTGGAAGAAGCAGCTGTGGTTCCCGGTATGACAGGCCGCGCCGGTTTGCTTGACCCGCAGCAGCAGAGTATCGTCGTCGCAGTCGGTATAGGCGCTGACGATCTTTTGAATATGGCCGGAGGTTTCCCCCTTGTGCCACAGCTGCTTTCGGCTGCGGCTGTAGAACCAGGTTTCTCCCGTCTCGAAGGATCTTTTCAGGGATTCCCGGTTCATATAGGCCAGCATCAGCACCTCATCGGTTTCGTCCTCCTGCACGATCACCGGCAGCAGCTCGGATTTTTGAAAGTAGCGGTCGATTTCATCGTCTACGGCGGAAGCCGTTTTCGGGCGCTTCTGGGAAACCTTGTGGCAGGCAATGATCGCCGCCCGCAGATCCAGAGCGCCGTTATAGACAGAGCGCCCGGCAATGGCGCCGTAAAGTCCCAGGTCGTGCAGCGCCACAAGATCCAGCAGGCTGCTGACGCCGCCGCTGGCAATGATATTGCAGCTTACCGCCTGGTTCAGCTTATCCAGCATGACCAGGTTCGGGCCGTTCATCATGCCATCATGAGAAATATCAGTAAAGATGATATAGGAAACGCCCGCGTCCTCCATGCGCCTGGCAAGCTCCAGATATCCAATTTCGCTTTGCTCCGTCCAGCCCTCGGCGGCGGCTTTTCCGTCCAGGGCGTCGATCCCCACGGCGATCCTTTTCCCATAGGCCTTTACCGCTTCCCGCACAAAGCTTGGGTCCCGCAGGGCCACAGAGCCCAGCACCACCCGGCTGACTCCCTGCTCCAGATACCGCTCCACCGTTTCCCGGGTCCGAATGCCGCCGCCCACTTGAATGTGAACGTCGGTATTTTGCAGCACCTGTAAGATGGAATCCGTGTTTTTGGGCTTTCCGTCCTTCGCGCCGTCCAGGTCCACCATGTGGATCCAGTGAGCGCCCTGCTCCTGGAACCGGCGGGCGGTGGAAACGGGATCGGGCGCCACCACCTCAGCGGTACTGTAATCTCCCTGATACAGCCGGACGCATTTTCCGTCCTTCAGATCAATGGCCGGTAACACGATCATAGCTTCTCCCCCCTTTTTTTACAAAACGCCCTTGGACGACAGAACCGCGCTTTGATCCCCGGACAGGCTGATGGCGTCCTTCAGGGCATGGGCCGCGGCCTTAAACAGCGCTTCGATCATGTGATGGGAGTTTTTGCCATATTTGCACTCCAAATGCAGGGTAAGCCCCGCGTTTACGGCAAAGGCGCGGAAAAACTCCTCTGTCATACAGGTATCGAAATCTCCCACCCTTTCCTGGGGGAACTCGCCCCGGAATACCAGGTAGGACCTGCCGCTGAAGTCCGCCGCCGCGAAAGCCAGCGCCTCGTCCATGGGGATAAAGGCGCTGCCGTACCGGCAGATCCCCTGCTTGTTTCCGAGAGCCGCCCTAAAGGCCTGCCCCAGCACAATGCCGGTATCTTCAATGGTATGGTGGCAGTCCACCGCCCAATCGCCCACCGTCTTCACGGTAAGGCCCAGACCGCCGTGAACCGCCAAGGCGGTGAGCATATGGTCAAAAAAACCTACTCCCGTGGAAATTTTGCTTTCGCCGCCGTCTAAGGACAGCGTAACGGAAACCTCGGTTTCCTTTGTTTCCCGGTGAAGCTCCGCATACCGTTCCATACCGGTTTCCTTCTTTCTGTTTATTTTTGCAGCCAGCGCTCCAGCGCGGCACAAAAGGCCTTGTTTTCTTCCGTTTTACCGCAGGTGACCCGCAAAAGGCCCCCTGTGTACCGCACGGCAATGCCCTGCTCCCACAAAAAGCGGTACAGGGCCTCCCCCTCCGGCAGTACAAGCGCTGCGAAATTCGTTTCTCCCGGCAGCAAGCGGAAACGGCCCGAAAACCGCTTTTCCAGCTGCTTCAGATCCGATACCAGCGCATTTTGAGAGCGCAGGATCTCCCGCCGCGCCCGCTCTAAAGCGTCCTTCCGGCGGAGAACGGCGGTCCCCAAAAGCTGAGAGACCGTGTTCACATTATAGGGGGATTTTACCGCCCGCACCGCGCTTATCAGCTCTTTCCGGGCCACGGCAAAGCCCAGCCGCAGCGCCGCCATGCCGATGGCCTTGGAGCAGGTGCGAAGGATCACCAGGTTCTCGTATTCCTGAACCTCCGGCAGCAGGCTTTGGCCGGAAAAATCCATATAGGCCTCGTCCAGCACCACCAGTGCCTTTACGCCCCGCACCAGCTGCCTGAGCTCCTCCCTGGGGCATACCACTGAGGTGGGATTGCAGGGATTGCTGAAGATCAAAAGCTTTACTTCTTCATTGTTGCAGGTTTCAATGAGCTTGTCAATATCCAGCTGAAAATCCGCTGTTTTTTGAAGGGCAACATGGCGGGCCTCCTGCACGAAGCCGTTGAAGGAATACATGGAAAAATCCGGCTCCACGGTGGCGTAGGCCTCTCCCTTTTGCAGAAAGCCGGAAAAAAGCACGGTGATAAGCTCATCGGAGCCGTTTCCCGCCGCCACACATTCCGCCGGGACCCCGTAATATTCCGCGAAGGCCTTACACAGCTCCTTCGCCGCGGGATCGGGATAGCGGTTGAATTCCACCCGGCTCAAGGCCTCCCCCACCTCCCGCAGGACGTCCTCCGGCAGGGGCAGGAAGGATTCGTTGGCGTCCAGGCGGATCATTCCCTCCGCCTCCGCCGGGGCATAGGGCGTGAGCGCTTTCAGCTTTTCATTGAATTCGTACATAGAACAGCCTCCGATCCTATTGCTTTTCCAGCCTGACCTTGATGGAATTGGCGTGGGCGGTCAACTCCTCTGTTTCCGCCAGCCGGATAATGTGGTCGGCGGCCTTCAGCAGCTCTTCCCTGGGATAGTAGATAAAGCTGGATTTCTTGATAAAATCGTCTACGGACAAGGGGGAGAAAAACCGGGCCGTACCCCCTGTAGGCAGCACATGATTGGCCCCGGCAAAATAATCTCCCAGGGGCTCCGGGGAGTAGTTTCCCAAAAAGACAGAGCCGGCGTTATCCAGCCTTCCGAGATATCCGAAGGGGTTTTCACAGCAGACCTCCAAATGCTCCGGGGCAAGGTCGTTGGCAAACTGTACCGCCTCCTCCATGGTATCACAGACGATCACCGCGCCGAAGCTGTCTAAAGACTTTTCGATGATCTCCTTCCGGGAAAGCCCTTCCAGCTGGCGGTACAGGGCGCTTACCGTGCGCTCCGCCAGGGACTGGGAATCGGTAATGAGGATCGCGGAGGCCATGGGATCGTGCTCCGCCTGGCTCATCAGATCCGCCGCCAGGTACTCCGGGTCGGCGGTATTGTCGGCAAGGATCAGAATTTCACTGGGCCCGGCGATCATATCGATATCCACCACGCCGTAAAGCTGCTTTTTGGCCGTGGCTACAAAGATATTGCCCGGGCCTACGATCTTATCCACCCTGGGCACCGTTTCCGTGCCATAGGCCAGCGCCGCCACAGCCTGAGCGCCTCCCATCAAAAACACCCTGTCCACCCCGGCGATGAGCGCGGCGGCAAGGATATTGGCGTCCGGTCTTCCAGCCCGGCCGGGAGGCGTGGCCATGACGATCTCCCCCACCTCCGCCACCTTGGCGGGAATCACATTCATCAGCACCGAGGAGGGGTAGCCCGCCGTGCCGCCGGGAACATACACGCCCACCCGGTGCAGCCCCCGCACCCGCTGGCCGGTGATCACGCCGTTTGCCATGGGATCGATACGGCTCTGCTGCTTTTGGCGCAGATGGAAGGCCCGAATATTTTCCGCCGCCAGCTTCAGCGAATCCAAAAAAGCCGGGTCGCACTCCTTGGAGAGCTTCTCCATTTCCGGGCGGGTCAGCTCCAGGGCTTCCGGCGTCCAGCCATCGAACTTTCTGGAATATTCCTTGACAGCTTCCTCCCCCCGCTGCCGCACCGCTTCCACAATTTCCGCCACAGACTGCTCCACAGCAGGGCTTGCCTGACCCGCCCGCCGCTTCAGCTCCTCCAAAAAGGCCATGCAGGCTTCCCTGCCGCCTGTTACTGTTTTGATCATCGCTTTGCTTCCTCCCTTGCTTTTTCCCGTTCCAAACGGGCGGCCAGCTCTTCTATTTCCCCTTTCCGCAGCTTCATGGCGGCGGGGTTGACAATCAGCCGGGCGGAGATCTCCGAAATGCGCTCCACCACCTCCAGGCCGTTTTCCCGAAGGGTAGCTCCCGTTTCCACAATATCCACGATCCCGTCCGCCAGGCCCAAAAGGGGCGCAAGCTCCACAGAGCCTTCGATCTTGATGATGCGCACGTCCATGGCCTTGCTTTCAAAAAAGCGCCTTGCCACATTGGGATATTTTGTGGCAACGGTCTTGCTTTGATACCCGTGAAAAAAGTCCGCCTCCCTGGGGCAGGCCAAGGCAAAGCCGCACCTGCCGAAGCCCAGGTCCAAAATTTCAAAAAAGCGGCCTCCATGCTCCTGGATCACATCTTTTCCCACCACGCCCAGCTCGCAGACCCCATGCTCCACATAGGTCAGCACATCGGGAGCCTTGGAGAGGACCACCTCCAGCTCCGGGACGCTTTCCGGCCCGCCCACCGGCAGGATCAGCCTTCTGCCCTTTTCCCGCAGACTGCCGCAGTTCATGCCGGAGGCTTCCAGCAGCGCTACCGTGGCCTGCTCCAGCCTGCCCTTTGTCAGGGCCATTCGCAGCGGCTTCATGGCTTTCTCCCCTTTCCCACCGGCAGCTCCCGTGTGGTTTCTCCCACACAGAGCACCTTTGCAATGCCGGTTTTTTCCGCATAGTCCACGGCTTCCTCCAGTGTATCGAACACAGAGCACTCGCAGGGTATGCCCTGGGAAAGGAAGGAATCCGCCAGCTGCAACGCCGTTATCTCATAGCCTGCTTCCCCGTGAATCAACACTTCGGGCGGCTGAGCTTCCCCCTGAAACTCCGGCAGCAGGGCAGCGGCCGCGTCCAGATCCAGGGCAAAGCCCACCGCCGGCATGGGCATGCCGAATTTCCCACAGAGCTCATCGTACCGGCCGCCGGAAAGAATGGCGTCCCCATGCTCCTGCACATAGGCGCTGAACACCGCCCCGGTGTAATAATCCCGGGACTGTACCAGGCCCAGATCCACCATCAGCCTGTCTCCCAGCCCCAGCTCCTTCAGGGAAGCGTACAGGGCTTTGAGAGAGCTCAGGGTTTCCCGGCTTTCCGCATCGGTGCACCAGCGCTCCGCCTCCCGCAAAACCTCTTCCCCGCCGAAAAGCCGGGGCAATCGCTTCATGCTCTCTACCGCGGGGCTGTCTCCCAGGGGATCCAGCAGGGCGCTGAGCATTCCGTAATTTTTGGACTCGATGGCGTCCCGCAGCTCTTCCCGCTTTTCCTCCGGCAGGGGCAGCCTGCTTGCCAGGGCCGGAAACAGCCTGGCGTGGCCGATCTCCACCCGAAAATCCCTCACGCAGGTGGAAAGGGCCGCCACCGCCAGGGAAATGGCCTCCAGATCGGCCCGAAGGCCGGAGGCCCCCAGCAGTTCAATGCCCATTTGAGTGCATTCATCGCTGCGCCCGGAAAGATCGGGGCGGTTGCGGTAGATCCGCTGGCTGTAAAACAGCCGCAGGGGCCTGGGGCTGTTTTGCAGCCGGGAAGCGGCCATTCTGGCAATGGGCAGAGTGGAATCGGGCCGCACCACCAAAAGCCTGCCGTGATTATCCGTGGTCTTATACATTTCCTGCTGGGACAGCGCCGCCCCGGGCAAGCGAAACACATCGTAATATTCCAGCCCAGGCGTGAGCACCTCGTGATAGCCCCGCAGCGTAAAAACCCGGGAGACCCGCCTCTGTACCTCCCGCTGAGCCCGGCATTCTCCCAAAAGAATATCCCGGGTCCCCTCCGGCGTGAGCTTGCTGTAGGTTTTCATGGGCGCCCTCCTTCTGCTTTAGCATGCTACTATAATAAATCGCCGGAGCCTATTTGTCAAGCCCCGGCAAACAAATTGTAGTAAGAGCCTATCCTGAAATAAGATGTTCGCAGATTGCGCCGTCAGATTTTCAGCCAGACAAGGCAGTTTTTTGCGGACGGGCTATCGCCCGGCTAGGAAAACCAACGATGTATGGTTGAAAATACGCAAGCAAGATGTGCAGCTTCACTTAACAGGGGGAAACACGGTTTTGCGGGAACACCTCCTGCTCCCGCAAAACTCCTTCGGACCTCAGGGGACCTCAAAGGGTGTGATGGCAAGGCTGCAATCCGCAGGGGGGCTGTCGCCCGGCAAGGACGAAAACGTGCCAGCGCGCCCTTTGAGGCCCCCTGAGGCGTGTTTACCCTTGTCAAGTGAAGCTACCGATTATTTTTGGAAGAGGCTCTAAAACTATCAGGCTGTACCGCTCTCCAATATGGCAAAGGCGGCTTTTTCGCAGTTTATCTCCGCCAGGGCGCCCAAGGGCAGCACCGTCATTGGCGTGCGGTGCCCAAAATCCACATTGGTCAGCACAGGCAGCTCCTCCCGGTGAACCTCAAATTTCAGCACCTTCAGAAGGATCTCTTTTTCCTCCTCGTTCATGGCCGTGGTGACGATGCCGGCACATTTTTCCAGCGCGCCGCAAGCTGCCAGCGCCCGCCAGCCGTGAAGCCCGGCCAAAGCGCTTCCGTAGGGAGAGCCGTTTTCCAGAAAGAGAATGCAGCCTTCCCAGTCCTTCGCTTTCGGAAAAACTTTTGTACCCATGATCTGCTGCAAGGGGCCCAAGCAGCCGCCCAGCAGCCTTCCCGTAACGCTTCCCTGTCCCTGAAGAAGCTGATAGCCGGGATTTTCCTGCCAAACGATCTCTGTTTCCGGTTTATTCCGCCATTCGATCTGTGTATAGCGGGAGCAGGGCTCTACCGGCCCGATCGGTTCACCGGAAAACAGCGCCTTGCGAATGGCGGCCTCGGTATAGCGATCCAGACTGCCCGGCTGAGCCACAGGCGTGAGCACATTCGGGCCGTAATAGCTCATCACACCCGCCTGAGTAAAGCATGCGCAGGTGGTCGTGATATCTGAATAGCCAAGAAATACTTTTGGGTTATCGTGTATTGCCTGAAGGTCGAGATAGGGCAGCAGCCGGTAAGAATCGTCACCGCCCATATTAGCGATGATCCCTTTTATCCGCGGGTTTTTCAGGGCCCAGAGCAAGTCCTCCGCGCGGGCTTCGGGGTTTTGGTACAGATAGTCGCTGCCCGCAAGGGCATGAGGGGTTTCCACCACATGCAGGCCAAAGCACTCCTCCAGGCGCTTTTTCCCCAATTCATAGCGCCAGCGCATATCCTCGTCTCCGGCGCGACCGCCGGAAACAGAGATAGCCGCTACGGTATCTCCCTGCCGCAGCCTTGCGGGTTTGATCAATTCCGTCATGGAAGCACCTCAATTCTTATCAGGATCGCCGTTAAAACAGCGTTGTCTGGCTGCTTTCCGGCATGCCGCTCAAAGCCCCTACGCTGCGCAGAGTTTCAATGACAGCGCTGGACACCTTAGCCCGGGATTGCAGGTCGTCGATGGAAATATACTCTCCCCCGGTTTTTCTCGCTTCCATCAGGCTGATGGCTGCCGCGCCTCCTACGCCGCCCAGAGAAGAGAAGGGAAGCCGGATCTTTCCGTCCTCCACCAGAAATTTCGTGGCGTCGGACCGATAGAGATCCACAGGAAGCAGTTCGATCTTTCTGGCCAGCATTTCATTGATGATCTGCAGAGTGCCGAATTCGCCCTCTTCCTTGGCGCTGGCCTCCCGGTTTTTGATCTTTGTATCCAGCTCCCGCATTTTACGGGAAACGGCGTCCTTGCCCCCGATGGCGGAAACGCCGTCAAAATCATCGCTGCGCACGGTAAAATACGCGGCGTAAAATTCCAGGGGCCTGTGCACCTTATACCACCCCAGCCGCAAAGCCGCGATCATGTAGGCCGCGGCGTGGGCCTTGGGGAACATGTATTTGATCTTAAAGCAGGAATCGATATACCACTGAGGCACATTGTGCTCCTTCATGGCGGCAATATGCTCTTCTGTCAATAGCTTCGTGGCCTTGCCCTTTCGGACGATCTCCATAATCTTAAAGGCCATTTTGGGGTCCAGCCCCTTATTGAGCAGATAGACCATGATCTGGTCGCGTGTTCCGATCACCTCGGAAATGGTGCAAGTGCCGTCACGGATCAGCTCCTGAGCGTTTCCGAGCCACACGTCCGTGCCGTGAGACAAGCCGGAGATCTGCAAAAAGTCGGAGAACCTGGTGGGCTTGCACTCCTCCAGCATGCCGCGCACAAAGGGAGTTCCCAGCTCCGGCAGGGACAGGGTGCCTGTACGCACGCCGCCCAGGTCCTCTGGGGTAACACCCAGGGCCTTGGGAGACTCGAACAGGCTCATCACCTCCGGATCGCTCATGGAAACCTTCATGACCGGAATGCCGGTATAATCCTCCAAATAGCGGTAGATGGTAGGCACATCATGGCCCAGCTCGTCCAGCTTGCACACGTTGTCGTGAATGGAGTGGAAATCGAAGTGGGTGGTGATGTTGTCGGATTTCTGGTCGTTTGCGGGGTGCTGTACCGGGCAGAAATCGTAAACCTCCATACCCCGGGGAATGACGATCATGCCGCCGGGGTGCTGGCCTGTGGTGCGCTTGATACCCGTACAGCCCAAAGCCAGCCGTTTTTCCTCCGCCTTGTGGAAGGTCATGTTCCGTTCCTCGGCGTATTTTCGCACATAGCCGATGGCGGTTTTATCCGCCACGGTGGCAATGGTACCGGCTTTGAACACATTGTCTCTGCCGAACAGCTCTTCCGTATAGCGGTGGGAATCGCTCTGGTATTCGCCGGAAAAATTCAGGTCGATATCGGGCACCTTGTCCCCATCGAAGCCCAGGAAGGTTTCAAAAGGAATGGTGTGGCCGTCCCGCTCCATGGCCGTACCGCAGTGGGGACAATCCTTGGGCGGCAGATCGAAGCCGGAATCATAGCTGCCGTCCGTAATAAACTCGCTGTACTTGCAGCTTGGGCAGACATAGTGGGGCTCCAGGGGATTTACCTCAGAAATACCGGACATGCTGGCTACAAAGGAAGAGCCCACCGATCCACGGGAGCCAACCAGATAGCCGTGAGCCTCAGAATTCGCCACCAGCTTTTGGGCGGTCATGTAGAGCACGGAGAAACCGTGCTTATTGATGGAGCCCAGCTCCTTTTCCAGCCGCTTTTCCACGATCTCGGGCAAGGGATCGCCGTATTTCTCCTTGGCCCGCTGCCAGGTGATGGAATTCAGCTGTTCCTCGGCGCCATCGATAAAGGGCGGGAAATTCCCCATGGGAACCGGGCGGATATAATCGATCATATCCGCGATCTTACTGGGGTTTGTGACCACTACCTCAAAGGCCTTTTCTTCACCTAAATAGGAAAATTCCTTCAGCATTTCCGCCGTGGTACGCATATACAGCGGGGCCTGATCCTCCGCGTCAGTAAAGCCCCGGCCCGCCATGAGGATCTTACGGAAATCCGCGTCTCTGGGGTCCTTAAAATGCACATCACAGGTAGCTACCACCGGCTTTTTGAGCTTTTCGCCGAGCTTTACCACCATGCGGTTATATTCCTTCAGCCCCTCCAGATCCGTTTTGCCTTCCCGCACCAGAAACATATTGTTGCCGGTTGGCTGGATCTCCAGATAATCGTAATATTCGGCAATTTTGCAGAGGTTTTCAAAAGGTTCTCCCCGCACGATGGCCCGAAACAGCTCGCCCGCCTCACAGGCGCTGCCGATGATCAGACCCTCCCGGTACTTGTTCAAAAGGCTTTTGGGCGTGCGCGGATTTCGATAAAAATAGCGCAGGTGTCCTTCTGAAATCAACCGGTACAGGTTTTTCAGGCCCGTGTGATTTTTGACCAGAATGATCTGATGATAGGCAGGAAGCTTTTTGGGGTCGCTGCCCGCCAGGGCGGTGTTGATATCCGCTACCTTTTCCGCACCGCAGTCCTCCTTCAGGCGGCTGATGAGGTTCAGGAAGATCTCTCCCAGCACTGCGGCATCGTCGTCCGCCCGGTGGTGCTGGAAGGGCTTGAGCTTCAAATAATCCGCCACCGTATCCAGCTTGCAATTTTTGATATCCTTCAAAAGAGAACGGCAGATGGGCACGGAATCGATATACGGGTGAGAAAAGGGAATGCCCGTCCGCTCTCCCGCCGCCCGGAGGAAGGAGGTATCAAAGCCCGCGTTGTGGGCCACCAGCACGATCTCGCTGTCTCCGCAGAACTCGTAAAAGGCCTTTAGGGCCTCCGCTTCCTTTGGCGCGCCCGCCACCATTTCATCGGTAATACTGGTGAGCTCTGTGATCTTTTGGGGAATGGGCCGCTCCGGGTCTACAAAGGTATCGAAGTGATCTGTCACCTCACCGCCCCGAATTCTCACAGCGCCGATCTCCGTAATGCGGTCCTTTGCCGCGGAAAGGCCGGTAGTTTCCAAGTCGAAGCAGATAAAATCCTCGCTGAGGGAACGGCCGCTTTCCCCTGTTACCGCCGGAACAAGGTCGTTTACAAAATAGGCCTCCATGCCGTAGATCACCTTGAACTCCGGGTCCTCCTTGCGAATGGATTCCACCGTGTTCATGGCTTCCGGGAAGGCCTGGGCTACGCCGTGGTCGGTAATGGCCACCGCCTTTTGGCCCCATTTGTAGGCCTGACGGATCAACTGAGCCGGGGGCGTCATGCCGTCCATATCGGACATGCTGGTATGTAAATGCAGCTCCACCCGCTTTTGCGGCGCGTCGTCCACGATCTCCACCTGATCCACCGTGGCGATGGCCCTGGGGCGCATGACGTTTTCCCTATCGTATTTATCGTATTCCAAAGCGCCGCGCACCAAAAGGGATTGCCCGGCCTTCAGCTTGTCCAGCTCCTTGCATTCCCCGATGTTTTGCAGCAGCTTTAAGGTGACGGAACCGCTGTAATCGGTGATATCAATGCTGTAAATTTTTCGGGCCTTGTCCCTGGTCTCCTTGGATTCCACGGAGAAGATCTCGCCCCAGACCACGATATTTCCCAAATCGATGGCAGCCTCCCGCAGGGGGGTAAGCTTTCCCTTGGGCACCGTGCCCAGCACCGGCCTTGCCGTTTCGGGAATGATGGTGGGCAGAAGGGTTTCTCCTTCCCGAATGCTGAGCTTTCTGCGGCTGGCCCGCTCCTGCAGGGCTTCCTCATATTCCTCCATTTCCTGAATGGCCGCTTCCCGCCGGCGCTTGGTCTCTTCCGTGCGCACCTGCTCCAGCAGGGAGCCCTCCCCCTCCTTGACCGCAAGCTTTCCGGTGAATTCCACGGCGCAATCAACGCCGAACCATTCCCGCACCAGCTCCTTGAGCTTCAGGTCGGTATTGTGGGCCGCCAGCAGATCATAACCACCGTGGGCCAGGCGAATGGAAAGCTTCCCTTCCCGGTATTCCGCCTCCGCCTGCTTGAAGGTGCCGTTCAAGGTGGCGTCCAGCTCCTTCAGCGCCAGCACCAGAGAGGTGACGCATTTCGCGGAAAAGGCTTCTCCCGGAAACCGGGGCAGAAGCTTTACGGTGCTCAGCCCAAAGGCCGGGCCCTCCAGCGCCTCGGAAAGACGCAGCAGCTCCGCGTACTCCACAAACTCCGAAAACCGGGCGGATATTTTCACCGCCCGGTCTCCCCGGTTCACAGAGAAATTTGTGATCTCTCCGTCCAGCAAAACAGTGGGAAAGGTTTTGCCCTCCAGTTCTTTTTGAAAAAATTTCCCCAGCGTGTTCAAGTGACTTCCCCTTTCCCTTTCCGATATAGAGCAACTGTCCGGCTAGTCCAGCTTGTCCACCTCCAGAAGCAGCTCTTCCAGCAAGCGGCTTTCCGGAACCTTTCGCAAAATTTTCCCCTTCTTAAAAAGCAGGCCCTCTCCCTGGCCGCCCGCTATGCCGAGATCCGCCTCCCTGGCTTCTCCCGGCCCGTTGACCGCGCAGCCCATAACGGCCACGGTGATATTTTTTTTACAGCCCGCCAAAGCGGCTTCCGCTCGATTGGCCAAAGAGATCAAATCGATGCGGGTGCGCCCGCAGGTAGGGCAGGAAACGAGCTTCACCCCGCCCCGCATCTCTAAGGCGTGGAGCAGGTCGAGCCCGGCTTTGACCTCCTCCACCGGGTCGGCGGTAAGAGAGACCCGTATCGTATCGCCGATCCCCCTTTGCAAAAGGCTGCCGATGCCGACAGCGGACTTCATCAGCCCCATGCGGAGAGTTCCCGCTTCCGTTACCCCCAAATGCAGCGGGTAGGGGCACCGCTCCGCCACCAGCTCATAAGCACGGATCATGGTATCCACAGAGGAAGCCTTCAGGGAAATGACAAGATCGGTAAAATCGAATTTTTCCAAAAGCCCCACATGATACAAAGCGCTTTCGCAGAGAGCCTCCGGCGTGGGGCCGCCGTACTTTGCCAGGATATGCTTTTCCACCGAGCCGGAATTCACCCCCACGCGAATGGGGATCTTCCGGGCGCGGCAGGCATCCGCCACGGCCTTTACATGGGATTCCTCTCCGATATTTCCGGGATTGATGCGGATCTTGTCGATCCCGGCGGCCGCCGCCTCCAAGGCCAGTTTATAATCGAAATGGATATCCGCCACCAGCGGGAGCTTTACCTGCTTTTTGATGGCGGGGATCAGCTTTATGGCGGCCATATCGGGAATGGCTGCGCGCAGGATCTCACAGCCCGCCTGCTCCAAACGCACCGCCTGCCGCACGCTGCCCTCCACATCGGTAGAGGGCACGCTGAGCATAGACTGCACCGTGACCGGCGCGTTTCCGCCTATGGGAACGTTTCCCGCCATAACACGAACCGATTCTCTTCTTTTCTCCATTCCCGCTCTCCTTTTACACTTTCCCCGTTTTCCGCTTCGCAACAGGCCCTTTTCAGCCCTGTTTTCAGCCCCGTATGATCCGCAGGATATCGCTGAAGGTGATCACCGCCATCAACCCCATCAGCAGGAAAAAGCCTGCCGCGTGAACATAGCCCTCATATTTTTGGGGCACCGGCTTCCGAGTGATCCCCTCCCACAGAAGGAACAGCAGCCTGCCGCCGTCCAGCGCGGGCAGGGGCAGAAGGTTCACAACACCCAGGTTCACGGTGATCATAATGATCATCAGCACAATGTTGTTTACCGCCGGCAGAAAGCCCTGCTGAAGCCCCGCTCCCGCCGCCTGGGAAATGGCCTGGGCGGTGCCTACCGGGCCCGCCACATCGTTTAAGCCGAACCTTCCGGTCACGATCCCCTTCAGGCTTTCTATGACCATACGGGCCATGGAAAAGGTATCCGCCGCCGAGCGGCCCACAAGCCCCAGAAAGGTACGCCGCTCCGGCTGTACCCAAAAATCCATGGATACCACTCGCTTGCCGCCTTCGATCTCCTGGGCGTTCAGCATAAACGTTCCAAGATCCACCCTTTGGCCCTCCCGCTCCACCTTCATGGAAACGGAATCCGGGTCAGCTAAAGCCAGAGCAAAGGAAAGATCTCTGTCCGTGTAAATAGCGTAGCCGTCAATTTCGGTGATCTTATCCCCCACCTGGGCCCCGGCAAGCTCCAGCCGGGAATTTTCCGCGAATTTCGCGATCTCGGTGGTGGCGTAGGTATCCTGCTGGCCCAACACGAGCAGCATCAGGAAGAAGCCCAGAATGATGTTAAAGAGCCCGCCGGCGATCACCACTAAGATCCGCCGCCATACCGGCTTATTGGAAAAAGCGCGCTCATCGGCGCTTTCCTCGTCTTCCCCCTCCATGGCGCAATACCCTCCAATGGGAAACAGCCGCAGGGAATACCGGGTCTCTCCTCTTCCGAAGCTCAACAGCTTCGGCCCCATGCCCAAGGCAAATTCATTGACCCGGATCCCGGAGGCCTTCGCCATAAGAAAATGGCCCAATTCGTGAAAAAAGATCATAAATCCGAACAGCAGAACTCCTATGATAATAAGCAAAGCAACTGTCAGCGCGTGCAAAAAATCATCTCCTAAAAGAATGCCTGCCGCTCAGGCGGCGGTTGTTCTGACGGGATAGTAACAGCTTTTCCAAATTCCCTCTCAGTTAGCCAGACGGCATGAATTTAAACCACGGTTTTGCCGGGCGTATTTTCGTCCGCCCATCGATTAGAAATACAACGCTTTTGCCCAAGTCGGACAAAAATCCACTCCGGAAAAACTTCTTCAAACTGAAAACTGGTGAGATATTGTCGATTTTCGGTACGAAAAGCTTGCTTCGCAAGCTCCGGACGACAGCAGACGAATGCTTCGCTTGTGGAACATTCGCGCCTTTTGCCTGGGACGATAAGCCGAAAAGCGGCAATATATCGCTTGCTGCCACTATTCAGCGGGTTCAAATTTGAACCTGCTGGCTAACAACAGCTCTCCACAAACTGCCTTGCCCGGAGATCCGCCTCCAGCACCGCCTCCAGAGAAGCCGCCGGAGCGTCCGGCTGGTTTTCCACTGCGGCGAAAACCAGCTGCCCGATCTCCAAAAAGGATATTTTTTTCGATAAAAACAGCTCCACCGCCTTTTCATTTGCCCCGTTGGCGGCGGCAGGGGCCAGCCCCCCGCGCTTCAAGGCGCCAATGCACACGGGCAGGCAGCGAAAGGTTTCCAGATCCGGCGGGAAAAAGGTCAGATTTCCCTGCTTCCACAGCTCCAGCCGCTTTACCGGCGAGGGAAACCTTTGCGGATAGGTCAGGGCGTACTGAATAGGAATGCGCATATCCGGCTGGCCCAGCTGGGCCAGCACGGAATGATCCCGATATTCGATCAGGGAATGAACGATGCTCTCCCGGTGGACCACCACCTCGATCTGCTCCGGCGGCACCCCGAACAGCCAGGAGGCCTCGATTACCTCCAGCCCCTTGTTCATCAGGGTGGCGGAATCAATGGTGACCTTTGCCCCCATCTCCCAATTCGGATGGCGCAGGGCCTGCTCCGGCGTGATCTCCCGCAGCTCTTCCCGGCTTTTCCCGAAAAAGGGACCGCCGGAAGCGGTAAGGATCAGCCGGTTCAGCGCCTCGGGGCTGGGACAGCCCTGAAGGCATTGGAAAATGGCGGAATGCTCGCTGTCTACCGGAAGAATTTTCACACCGTTTTCCCGGGCCGCCTCCATCACAAGGCTTCCCCCCGCCACCAGGGTCTCCTTATTGGCAAGGGCCAGTGCCTTTTTGACGCTGATGGCTGCCAGTGTAGGCCGCAGCCCCACCATGCCCACCACGGCGTTCAATGTGATATCTGCCGTTTCCCAGGCCGCTGCCTCGCACAGGCCCTCCATGCCCTCCAGCACGATGATATCCAGATCCCGCACGCGGGTCCGCAGCTCCCGGGCCGCATCAGGATCGAATACAGCTGCTGCTGCGGGGCGGAACTCCCGGATCTGCTCCTCCAGCAGCCGGATATTGGAACGAGCCGCCAGCACTTCGATTTTAACGGGACACCGGGACTTTTCCAGCCCACGAACCACCTCAAGAGTCTGGGTGCCGATGGAGCCGGTAGAGCCCAGCAAAGCCAAACGCTTCATATTTATGACCCTTTTCCTTTCTTTAGGGCAATACTGCATAATTCTAAGTGGCATATGACGAAAAAATAGCCCGTCAGATGCCCTTAAGGCGAGAGCCGTGAATTGTGCAGTGTTGCCCTAAAGCCTTTTTCCTCTTTCAACGTGTGTGGCGAGAGGTAAAACCAGCTCTCAGAACTGCCAAAGCCCTTCTTCAGCCCGTTACCAGCGGCAGCCAGCGCACCAGCAGATAGACAAAGGGCGCTGTGAAGATCACGCTGTCGAACCGGTCCAGGATCCCGCCGTGACCAGGGATCACCGAGCCGAAATCCTTAATGTGGCAGCTTCGCTTGATCAGGGAAAAGCTAAGGTCCCCCAAAATGGAAATGGGAGAGCCGAAAAAGCCGATCAAAAACAGGGGCAGGTAATGGGCCTGCACCTGTCCGTGATACATGCCCTGCGAAAGCGCCAAGCCACTGAGCAGCATAAAGGCCACGTTGACGACCATGCCGCCAATGGCCCCTTCCACCGTCTTTTTGGGACTGATCTCCGGGCAAAGCTTGTGCTTCCCAAAAAAGGTGCCCGCGAAATACGCGCCCGCATCCGCCACCCAGGCGGAAAACACCGCAATGAGCACATAATACATACCATGGGCGGGGTTTAAGTCCCGCAGGGCCACCAGGCACTGCAAGCCGGAGGGAATGAGCACCGCCATGCTGTACAGCACCCCCACCTCCTTGAAGGTGGTCTCCTGATGATACAGGATCATGGCGGAGAACACCAACGCCGTGAAAAGGCAGTATACAAGAAGCTGCAGGTCTCCATCGGTAAAGGGCACCGCCGCTCCCACCGCCAGGGAGGGAAGGCACAAAAACCATTTTTTCTGAAGCCCCATGGCCTTTATGATCTCGTGCATGGCGATCACGGAAATCAAGGCCACAGCAATATTCAACGCCAGTGGGAAAGAGGTGTTGAACACAATGATTGCCGCGCAAAACAACACCAGCACGGCACCGGACAAAACACGCTGCTTCATTTCTATACTTCCTTTGTTTTCTTCATAAATTTCCTTGGAAGGAGCCCCTTATACACCGCCGAACCGCCTCTGACGCTGGGAATAGATCTGAATCGCCTCATCAAGATCCCGTGGCTTAAAATCGGGCCACAGGATATCGAAATAGACAAACTCCGCGTAAGCGCTCTGCCACAGCAGGAAATTGGAGATCCGCTCTTCCCCGCTGGGGCGAATGATCAAGTCGGGGTCGGGCTGGCCCGCCGTGTAGAAATACCGGGAAAACCCCTCCTCCGAAAGCTCCTCTGGAACAGCTTTTCCCTCCAACGCTTCGCGGGCATACCGCCGGGCCGCGCGGACGATCTCCGCCCGGCCGCCGTAATTCATGGCAAGGTTCAGCACCATACCGGTTTTCGGGGCGGAGGCCTCCTCCACCTCGTGGATCAGGGCCTGAAGCTCCGGAGAAAAAGCGGAAATATCACCGATAAAGCGCACCCGGATATTTTCTTCCATGAAATCCCGCAGGGCTTCCTCCAGATAGTCGTGAAAAAGGCCCATGAGGGCATTCACTTCCTCCGCGGGCCTGGACCAGTTTTCGGTGGAAAAGGCATACAGCGTCAGATATTTTATCCCCACCTTCTTCGCGTAGCGGGTAATAGTGCGGAAATTTTCCGCACCGGCCTTATGCCCGGCAGAACGAGGCAGACGGCGCTGCTTCGCCCACCTGCCGTTGCCGTCCATAATGATCCCCACATGGGCGGGGATCACCGCCGCCCCGGGGAATTCTTTTAACGCCTTCTTTTTTCGGAAAAACATAGCCGCTCCTTCCGGAAACAGGATCGCAAAGCTCTTTGCAGAACAGCAGCCAGGATCAGATCTCCATGATCTCCTTTTCCTTGCGCTGGAAACTCGCATCCACGTTCTTTACATACTTATCCGTCAGATCCTGAATTTTCTTTTCTCCCTGCTTCTGGTCGTCCTCGGTGATATCGCCGTTTTTCTTCATATCCTTCAGCTTTTCAATGGCGTCCCGACGAATGGCGCGCACCGCCACCTTGGCCTCCTCCGCCATTTTGCTGATCTCCTTGGCCAGCTCCCGGCGGCGCTCCTCATTGAGGGGAGGGAACACCAGGCGAATAATCTTACCATCGTTTTGCGGGTTCACACCCAGATCGGAGGTTTGAATGGCCTTTTCAATGCCCCGCAGCACGGAAACATCCCAGGGCTGAATGGTAAGCACCCTGGCTTCCGACACCGCCACCGCCGCCAGCTGATTGATAGGCGTGGGGGTATCGTAATAATCAACCATGATCTTATCCAGCACGGCGGGGTTGGCACGGCCTGCGCGCACAGCGGCGTACTCCTCTTCCAAATGCTCTATGGACTTGCCCATTTTACGCTCTGCTTTTTCAAATACTTCCTTCATTTCTGCCATGTGAATATCTTCCTTTCTGATCGCTTCTTCAGCGGTTTGCTTTTATTTATTGAACCAGCGTGCCCACATTCTCCCCTGTCACTGCCCGAACGATATTCTGCGGGTCTTCAATGCTGAATACCAGGAAGGGAATATCCCTGTCCTTGCAGAAGGAGGCCGCCGTCATATCCATCACGCCCAGGTTCTGGTTCAACACATCCATGTAGGAAAGCGCCTCGTATTTTACAGCCTCCGGATTTTTCTTGGGGTCGCTGTCGTACACGCCGTCTACCATAGTGGCCTTCAGGATCACGTCTGCGTCGATCTCGGCGGCCCGCAGGGCGGCACCGGTATCTGTGGAAAAGAAGGGATTTCCCGTGCCGCAGCCAAATACCACCACCCGGCCCTTTTCCAGGTGGCGCACCGCCCGGTTGCGAATGTAGGGCTCCGCCACCTCCTGCATGGCAATGGCCGTTTGCACCCGCACGTCCAGGCCCAGTTGCTCCAGACCGTCCGCCACGCCCAGGGCGTTGATGACAGTGGCCAGCATACCCATGTGGTCGGCTCTGGTACGGTCCATCTGCCCGCTGCTGCGGCCCCGCCAGAAATTGCCGCCGCCCACTACAATGGCCACCTCCGCGCCCATATCCACACACTGTTTCACGGGCTTGCAGATCTCCATCACGGTATCAAAATCAATGCCGTGCCCCTGCTTTCCCGCCAACGATTCCCCGCTGAGCTTTAGCAGGACTCTCTTATATTTCGGTACCATTTTTATCGCTCCGTTCCCGGAAGCCGGGCATACCCGCAAAAACAGCCTATGCGGTCTGCGCGGCATCCTTTTTTATACTTGCCTCTATTTTACATGATATCCCAATCTTTGTAAAGGCGAAAATCCCCTTCTTCGGAAAGAAAAGGGAAACTCTTTCTCTTTGGTCTGGAAAAGGCCGGAAGGGATTTTTCACTCTCCTTCCGGCCTTTTGCTTTTCAAATTAATCTTTCTGAAAGCTATTACCGCAGTTTGCAGCCTAAAGCTTATCCACCGGACTTTTTTCTTTTTCTTTCCCGCGGCTTCGTCGGCTTCCCCGCAGTGCTAAAAGCCAGCAGATCCCCACCGTCAATATCACATAGGCCAAAATGATCGCAAGATACATAGCGTTCCCTTCCTCAAGCATCCGATACTTTCTCCTTCTGATCGGCGGCAGCTGACTTCAGGCGCCGCCTCATAAATTTTACTGTTTTCCTCTTTGTCCCTATGAATGATTTTTCCGGGAGTCTTTCCAAAACGACGCACGCTTCAGGGTAAAGTGTACCTGGGCTTCCGCGCGGTCCGTGCTTATGGTATCGTCCTCCTCCCATACGCCCAGTCGGCAGACCTGAAAGCTTTCCGTGCATTCCAGTCCATTTCCGAACGTGGGGATCACAGTATATACGCCGAAGGGCAGACCGGAAAGCTCCCCCTCCAGAGACAGCTTTCCTCCCTCCGGATCCGCTTCCAGAAAAGCGGTGCGGTAAAAGGTTTCCCCGGTGTCACGCTCCAGCCGAAACTGCATGGAGGAATTTCTGTCCAGCTCCACATCGGTTCCCGCCCGGGCCTTGATCCGTATTTTCCCCGTTTTCAGTTTTACGCGGTATAGGGCGGCTTTTTCCGTGACCTTCACCGGAGAACCGGCGGAAAGCACCCCTTCCGAATAAGGGCGATAGGTCACCTTCAGGCGGTAAACCGTGTCAGACGCGGGCCGCAACGTGTTTAACTGCTTCAGGGAGCCGATGGGGCTCCCCTCTTCTGTTTCCCAAAAATAAGAAAAGCTGCCTGTTTTTCCCTTTCCAAACCAGGCAGGCTGAGGGGAGACCGTCAGGGCTTCCTCCACACTTTTCCCCTGATACCAGGTTTTGACCTTTTCTCCGGAAAAAAGCTCAGTTTCCAAGTCGGCCAACACTAAAGAAAGAGGCACATTCACAGTGGTTCGGGTCAGCGGGGCGATCTCTTCGCCCGCACGGTAGATACCGCTGCCTTCCCCATCTGTCACGATATCATTGCCGCCGGGAAACTCCTCTCTGGCCTGAAAGGTCAGGGCAGCCGTCCAGGCGGAGCTTTTATTTCGGGGCAGCGGCACCTCCCAGGAGATTTCCCAGGCGCCGTCCGGCCCGGCCAGCAGATGAGCTCCTTCTTCCCGAAGCCTTTTCTGCTCTGTTTCACTCAGGGTAAACCGGGGATCCAGCCGCTGAACCACCTCCACCGAAAGCACCGCCGCGATATCCCGCCGGATCTGCTTCAAATATCCGCCGGGCTCTCCCGCGCTTACATAGTGGTGGGTGGAAAGAGGCGCCGAAGACATGGACTGCCAAAATTCTTCCGCTGTCTCAGGCGGGTCGCCGCACAGGGAAACAGTGTAGCTCCGCGCCCCACTCTTGCGAAGTTCCTGGAGTTGTGCCAGCGCCTCTGTTCCTTCCTCCGCCCAATCTCCGGCAGTCACCGTGACCAGATACAGTGGGCGATCATTCTGCTTTCTCCCGGCCTCCGCCATAGCCTGAGCCCGTTCCAGAGCCTCCGCATATTCCAGCGTTTCCGTGTTGGAAGCTTTTTGCTCCGCTACGGCTTCCCGCAGCGCTTTTCGGCCCAGACTGTTCAAGGCTGTCAGCTCCGTCTGCCCCTTACCGCCTCCGAAAAACACCAGGCCCGCCCGGGAATTTGGAGAAAGCTCTCCCAGCCCCTCCAAAAACTCCGCCGCATCTGCCCGCAGCCGCTCCAGCCGGGTCTCGTTTCCCTTTTGGACGGACGCTGTTTCTTTCATTCGGGAGGAGTATTCCAGCAGCAGGATCACATCGCAGGGCGCGGCCTCCCGGCCTACCCAATCCTCCGACCACACCTGATATTCCATTTGAAAGGATCTTACTGTTTCCTTCCGCGCCGAAACGCTTTTGCTGCTCCTGACCCCGGATTCATAGTCCAGCGCTTTTCCGGGGGCCCCGCCCCCAAAAAGAAACCCTGCCGCCAACAAAAGCAGGGCCGCGCCTTTTTTCAGCCAATTTCGCTTCGCCTTCATACCGGCCTCCTTTCCCCTGTTTCCTCCAGTATACTCCGGGAAAAACCGGAATTCTGTCAAAGCATGGGCAGAAGAAGGAGTCTTTTTCACAGGAAGGCTTTTCGAGTGGCAATGAGGAATGAGAAATTAGCAATGAGCATTTATTTGAGATCAAGAGCGAAAAGGCTGCAAGCAGCATCTTCGCTGTTTGCAGCCTTTTCTAAATTGGGATTTATCTACCCTCAGCCTCCCCTTGTTTACAAGGGGAGGTGGCATGCGTAAGCATGACGGAAGGGATCGGGCTTACGCAGAAAGCCTCATCAAATCGCTGGCTTCCCATCCTCTCAGTCAGCCTTCGGCTGACAGCGGAAGTTGCTCGAAGAGCAACTTTTCCCCTTCTGCAAGCAAGGGGAGCCTAAGGACGATAAACTATAATTTAGCGGTTACCTGCTCACTTTCCGTCTGTCATTACTGAACAGAAAGCAAGGAAGCCTTGCTTTCTCGGTGAAGAATCTCGCCCTTGACCTTTTTCAGGGAATTAAGGGCGAGATTCTTCGTCAAGAAAGCTATAGCTTTCTTGACGAAGAATGACAAAGAAGGGAGCTTATTCTTCTCTAACGACTAATGGCTAACAACTAACGACTGATATGCTAAACTATAATTTACCACTCTGCCCTTTCATTGCTAATTGCACATTCCTCATTGCATCTAGCACCTAAAAACCGCTGTACTGCCAAGGTCGCCAGCAGCGCGCAAATCAGAACGCTCCAGGGAGACAGGGGCTTTGTCCAGAAAAATGTGCCCACAAAAGCGGAAACGGTACAGAGAACCCCCAAAACGCAGGTTACCCACCTCAAAGATTGACGATGCCGCAATCGCGGGAGAGTAAGCGCAAGCCAGATCACAGAGGTAAACGACGCAATCAGAGCGGGAAAACAGGCATACGCCAAATGATATCTCAAAGAAAACCACGACAATCTCCAAAGCAGCAGCCGCGCGCCGTCCGGTGAAACAAAAGTATAAAGGCAACAGAGCGCGGCATACCGCCAAAGGGAAAAGCTCTTTTTACTGCCGGAGTTGCAATTCAGTGATTTTTCTTTCATGCGCTTCTCCTTTGTTCCGGGAGCCTTTTGCAAATTTTCCTGACCTCCCCGCACCGTTTAGAAACTTTATTCAAAATACCCTTCAATTTTAGCATAGTACCCTTCAACAAGAAATTGCTCCTGTACCCACCCGTAGCACTCCCTGGTCATGCTTTGCTCCGCAAAGTATGCGGCTATTTCTATGTTTTTCAGAAGTCCGCTGCTTTTCGCCCAGGAAACATATCTGCTGTAAAACCGTTCCCCGGCTGTCTGCGGAAGCTTTTTCCCGGAAACGCTTTCGTGAACGCGACCCAAAATTGTGATTATTTCCCCCCAGGTGATCTTTCGATCCGGAGAAACGGTAGATTCAGAAGTGCCGAACAAAAGGGAGTGCTTCACCGCGCATATCAAATATTCTGTGTAACACCCGCTCTGGGAGAATCCAATATCGGTAAATCGGTAGACGCTTCCATGGGTGCGCTCTGTCCCAAAACCGCAGAGCAGAACGCTGACGCACAACAAAATTCCGAAAAAACGGTATGACAGCTTTTTCATAAGGTTCCTCCAAACGAGGGGCTCCGCGTACTGTAAAATAAAATGAAAGTTGATAATCCGGCAGCCATCTAGAATTCTTTCATCTCTAAAGTACCATTCTGATTTTCAATCAGTACCTTTTGCTCAGCATGCCCTTTCAGCTTTTGCTGGGTTGCTTCCTCCCCGGAACCGACTGTAACCTCAAAGTCAAGATTTTCTCCTTCCAGTATGATACTTGTTCCTTCAAGCCTGATATTTTTTAAGCCTCCGCTTGCAATGCGGATATGTCTGTCAGAATCAATAAGGGAAAACTGAAAGCGCTCACCGAATCCTGAAGCTTCTATTTCAAAAATTTCACTAAAGGGAACCGTAACCAAAAGCCGCGCCGCGTATTGCGCGCCGCCCACAAGAAACTGCCGCTTTTCTATTTCCATGGTACCGGTCAATTCGCCGTGCTCTATATCCCAGGAAGCAGTCTCGCCATGCTCATTTTGAATGGTGAACCGTTCCGGAATATCCAACAGGAAAGTACTGTACGTTTCCTTACGAGAAGCACAGGATGTCCCGATACTCCCAACCCCTTTCGGGGAAAAAGCGATACTTCCCGCCGCACTTCCCGAAAAAGTGAGCAATATAGTAATCAGCAAAACCAGTATTGCAAAACGAGCCTTCATTTTCGATGGTCCTCCGTTGAAAAAGCAAAGATTTTTGAAAGTTTTTCTCCCCTCCCCGCACTGTTTAGAAATCTTATTCAAAATACCCAGTAGTGGGAACAATATACTCTTGCACCCAGTGGTACGGCTCCAAAGTTCCCTGGGTCACCGTTTTGGGAACGGCTACCAGATAGAGATCACGTATGTGGCAAGGATAAACGTAATCATTATAATGCTCTTCCTGTGCAGAATTCGAAACAGAAATCATTTTTACGGTATTCTCCGAGATTTCGCAGGCAAGTTCTCCCTGTTGGCCATAATAACCTCCCGTATTAAACAAAACCGCCGCTATATTGCAGCTTTCAAAAAAATGTTCGTCTATTACCAGAGGAGCACCCTCCACTTCCTGCTCTGCATACACAATGCGCTTTCCCTCCCCGTTCAAAAACGGATAATACTTCTTCCCGTCTTCCCTGATCTCAGGCTTCGGCAGCATATTTAAATATTCGCCGTACTCCTGAAAGCTGGTAAAGAAAACAACTTTTCCAGCAGGAGTAAGTGGCAGCCATTTCTCAAATGTCGTGTAATAATCACCGTCCAGATAGAACGAGTATTTTACACGCCGGGTTTCCCGATCTATGGGACAGATCAGCTTTTGGTAAAAGCGCACCAGCATACCCACGGCCTCCTGCCGGGTAACAGGCATTTGAGGGAACACTTCCTTCCACTCGCCATAAGGATTCAGGACATCAAAAACCTGAAAGCCTTCCAGCCGCCCAATAGCCGCCGCAGCGATCGGGGACGCTTCACCCAGATCACGGTAAACGGTTTCGGAACGGACGGGAAATTCCCGCCAAAGCCCAAAACAGTCCAGGTAATTACAAATCAGTATGGCCGTTTGCTCCCTGGTTACGCTTTGCTCCGCCAGGTCGGCGGTTGCCTCAATATTTTTCAGAAGCCCGCTGCTTTTCGCCCAGGAAACATACCGACTGTAAAACCGTTTCCCGGCTGTCTGCGGAAGCTTTTTCCTGGAAACACTTTCGTGAACGCGGCCCAGAATTGTGATCATTTCCCCCCAGGTGATCCTTCGATCCGGTGAAAAAACAAATTCAGAAGTGCCGAACACAAAGGCATGCTCCAGCGCGTAATCCAGATACTCTGTATACGCCCCGCCCAAATCATAGCCAATATCTGTAAATTGATTGATTTTTTTCGATGCCCCGCGGGCGGGCTCCGCCGTAAAACCGCAGAGCAGAACGCTGACGCACAACAAAATTCCAAAAAAAAGGTATGATGGCTTTTTCATAAGGTTCCTCCAACCGGGATTTTCTATCGGATAAAGGGAAATACCTCCTCAAACAAGGGAAAGTATTTACTGCAAAAGCTCAAAAATGGGAACCGTTTCTTCCCCACGGACTTCCGAGGCGTCAGCCACCTGTTCCGCCTTCACAGATCCTTCACAGGTATCTATGCTTCGCACCGTGTATTCCCCGGTAAGCCCTTCGGCTTTTATTTCGTTTTCCCCATATTCCACTTTGACTTTTTCTGTTCCGCTGCCCTCCAGCGTAAACAGAATCGATGAATCCTGAGCCAAGGAGCCCATTGGCAGATAGGCCGCTCCAAAATCCAGCTACTCTCCTTCCAATTCGATCACACCGTCCGCCTTCAGAACCGCTTTTTCCAGTCCGCTGCCGCTGATACGGGCATAGCGCAAGGAATCCGATACAGAAAACCAAACCTTTTCTGAAGATTTGGTTTCAAAAGTGAAATTTTCAGACGCTGGAACATACAGCAGCATTTCAGCGGGAGCAGACTCGCCGTTGGCAATCATTACAGAATCAAGAATCGGCATTGTTCCGTTCAAGCCGGATTCATTCCAGGACAAATACTGATTTTCGGAATTCCATATGGTATAGTTTCCTGCTAATTTTATCTCTAACACAGAACAGGGCTCCGAAAAGAAAGGTTCAGCGGAATACTCTTCTTTGGCTTTAACCTGAGAGGCCGCGTAGCTATATCCCGAGTCAACATTCGTCTCCCCGTCAATATCCACATTCTTATATTCGTCTTTAGGAAATATGCTCTTTGCCGCCAACTCTGCCAATGTAATCTTTCCTGTGGGAGTTGTAAGAACCCGGGCTGAATTCAGGGTCATAGTCTGCTCTGCCGTAGCATTCGGATTTATCACTTTCAGTGTATAAACCCCATTAGATAGTGTGCAGGAATTCACAACCACTGTATGCCCATGCCTAACAGTTTTCCCGCCTGTTATCTCGTTCCACCAATAGCTGAACAGAATTGGGCCTTCTGCGTTTCTACAAATGTCCATCACGCTGGACACAGAGGTTCCTGACGTTCCATATTTGAGATAGCGTTGGCAATCATGATAGTAATTGATGGCACTTTCCCGGGCAGTTCCCCCCAAAGCAGTAACTCCATACATGGTATTTGAAGTAAAATAGTTTTCATTAAACGCTATTTTACCGAGCTTATCTAAAATTGCCACGGTTGACATGCCGTAGCAGGAGCCTCCCCATCGTTGTGCCGTATTATTGATTCTATCCGCTAAGCCAGCAGCAAGCTCGGGTTTATCGCAATTATACTTATAGGCGTTGCTCAATTTTGAATAATGGCTGGAAGTCATAAAATATTTTGTCGTTGTAAAATTGGAAGAAGAATTGGTGAACCCCAAATTATCACGTTTGGCAATAATTCTCTCCACGTTGGAGCCAAAGTTCGTGATCGATACCGCCAGCCCCTCTCGGGTCATGGGGCTTTTCGGGTACAGCTTCCCGGCTATGGTACTGAGCACCTTATTTCCTATCGCCCACCTCATCGCGTCTTGCGCGTAACCGGAAACGCTTCCGTAATCAGAATAACCGGTTATGGTTGCCATTTTGCTTGAATAAGTTTTCGTTGTTTTGGAATACCGGTACAAAAAGCACATGCCATCCTGCCGGATCACGTTTGAGTTAGGAGAAAAAGTGGTAGCGCTGGTTCCGCTAACGATCCCGTTTTGAGTAGCCCAGCTGACTGCCTTCGCATAATAAGAGTTGGAGGGCACATCTGTAAAAGTATTGGTAAGGGAAACTGAAGGCGAGCCTGCTTTCCGATACAGTACTGCTACCACCATGGCTCGGGTCAAAGAATCAGTTGGACCGAAACGGGTAGCACTCGTTCCTACCATAATGTTATTATCCGAAACATAATTCACTGCGTCGATATTACCATAGGTAGATGGGATATCAGAAAAACCGATTGCTTCAGCAGGAAGTGAAACCATGCTGATCATAAGCGCTGCTACTAGCTGCTACTAAAAATACTGCCAGAAAATTCCTCCACTTTTTCATTCCGGTCCTCTCGCTTTCACAAAATATTTCAATCTCTATATTGAAATTTATACATACAATATCTCAATTCCTTTTAAATGTCAATAAAACTTCCCAATTCATTCACATTCGCAAGACATTTGTTTTTGCGGAAATTCCAAGGACTGTCTGCTTGCTTAAAAAGCGGGGGTATGCTATAATGGCGAAGTTGTCTTTTCAAAAATATACCCGCGGCCTGAATTTTGGGCGGGCAGGCGTACTTTGCTATGAAAAATTCACAAGGAGCTGACTTTTTTGGCTGACTATAAAAACGAGATCGAACGGCGCAGGACCTTTGCCATTATCTCTCACCCGGACGCGGGCAAAACCACCTTGACGGAGAAATTTCTGCTGTACGGCGGGGCGATTTCTCTGGCGGGCATGGTAAAGGGGAAGCGCAATTCCCGCCATGCCGTATCGGACTGGATGGAAATTGAAAAGCAGAGGGGCATTTCCGTGACCTCCTCTGTGATGCAGTTTGAATACCAGGGCTTTTGCATCAATATTCTGGACACCCCCGGCCACCAGGATTTTTCCGAGGACACCTACCGCACCCTGATGGCGGCGGATTCCGCCGTGATGGTGATTGACGCCAGCAAGGGCGTAGAGGCGCAGACCAGAAAGCTTTTTAAGGTCTGTGTAATGCGGGATATCCCCATTTTCACCTTTATCAACAAAATGGATCGGGATTCCCGCAGCCCTTACGACCTGCTGGACGAGATCGAAAAGGAGCTGGGAATCGGCACCTATCCCATGAACTGGCCCATCGGCTCCGGCCGGGACTTCAAGGGCGTATACGACCGGGAGGCTCAGGAGATTCTCATGTTTGAGCCGGAGGAAGAAAACGCCGGGCGCAAAGAGGTAAAGGAAACGAAATACGCCCTGGATTCCGATACTCTGCAGCAAGAGATCGGGGAACCCCTTTACAGCACCTTGACAGACGATGTGGAGCTCTTGGACGGCGCGGGCTATGAATTTGACCTGGAAAAGGTGCGCCACGGCAAGCTTTCCCCCGTGTTTTTCGGCTCCGCCCTGACGAATTTCGGTGTAGAGCCCTTTTTGGAAAGCTTTTTGAAATTGACGCCCCCGCCCCTGTCCCGAAGCACGGCCCAGGGAGTGGTGGATCCCTTTGCTGAGGATTTTTCCGCCTTTGTCTTTAAGATCCAGGCCAACATGAACAAGGCCCACCGGGACCGCATTGCCTTTCTCCGCATTTGCAGCGGCAAATTCGAGAAAGGCATGGAGGTGGAGCATGTGCAGGGCGGCAGGAAGCTGAAGCTTTCTCAGCCCCAGCAAATGATGGCGCAAAGCCGGGAGATCATTGAGGAAGCCTATGCGGGGGACATTATCGGCGTGTTTGACCCCGGTGTGTTCTCCATTGGAGACACCCTGTGCGCCCCCGGAAGAAAGCTTGCCTTCGAGGGGATTCCCACCTTCGCGCCGGAGCTTTTCAGCCTGGTGCGGCAGAAGGACACCATGAAGCGCAAGCAGTTTGTAAAGGGCGCTACCCAGATTGCCCAGGAGGGTGCGATTCAGATCTTCCAGGAGATCAATTCCGGCATGGAGGAGGTCATCGTGGGGGTGGTGGGCACCCTGCAGTTCGATGTGTTCCAGTACCGCATGGAAAACGAATACAACGTGGATATTCACATGAGCAGCCTTCCCTATTCCCATATCCGCTGGATCGATAACACCTTTGAGGAAAGCGACCTGAAAAAGCTGAACCTGACCTCCGACACCAGAAAAGTGCAGGACATGAAGGGGCGGTACCTACTGCTGTTTTCCAACCAGTGGAGCATCGATTGGGCGTTGGAGCACAACGAGGGTCTGCTGCTTTCGGAATTCTCCCGGGGCTAGTGAGACAACGACTTTATGAGGATAAAAAGCCAAAGCAGCAGCTGCTGCTTTGGCTTTTTTAGATGCTGGGCAAGGATACAATGAGGAATGAGAAATGAGGAATGAGAAATGAGAAATGAGGAATGAGAAATGAGGAATGAGGAATGAGAAATGAGGAATGAGCAATGAAAGGGCAAGGGCACAGGCGTTGTAAATTGTAGTTTAACACACATCCCTTGGCTCTCCTGAAAGGGGAACTGGCAGCCGCAAACTGACTGAGGGGTTCCGACAGTGCAGCAGAAAAGTTAGGTTTTATGCGAATCGGCAGCGAGCTGAACCTCTCCACCACCTGACGGTGGTCCCAGAAGGTTGCAAAGCAACCTTCTTCCCCTATTCAGGGCGAGCGCGTCCCGGTGGGGGGAAGGTCTCCAGTGGAGACCGCTCTGACCCGACCGAGCCGACAGGCGAGACCGCTGGTGCGAACCGTTCTCAGCTGTCGCTTCGGTCGTTGCTGGGCGTGCCCCACCGGGGTACAGCAACCGAGCCGACAGGCGAGAAAGGCAAGGGTTTTCTGCTGGTCGCTAGTCTGCTAAATTCCAATTTATCGAGCTCTATCACTTATCTTTCATTGCTCATTCCTAATTGCTCATTTTTCTCAGCCAGCGGCTGAGCGGCGTTTTCTGATTGCGATTACAGCTTCTCATGCTTTTTGGTGCTTTCCCTTATCCTGCGAACGTCCTCCGGTGTGCAGGGGGCGGCGCTGTAGCGGGCTTTTTCATAGAGGCGGTGGAGCTGGGCGTTGTTCAGTCCGGCGGCAGCTTCAAGCTCCGCAGGGGACTGCCAGCTCTTCGGCGGCTCCGGGGAAGCGCGCAGCACCTGTTTTCGGTAGTGGCGGCGGATCAGGGCGCCAGGGGAGCGGTCCAGCCGCCGAAGGCGCTCCCTGTGCTGCTTTATAAAGGGAGCCGCTTCGTCGGTATCGCCGTCCAGATACTGCACCACGTCCCGGTTGTCCCGAAAAGCGGAACGGAAATGACGGGAAATGGCGTATACGGCATAGAGCACCACCGCCGATACGCAAACAACAGCAATCGCGGTGAAAAGATAGTTCACCCATTGGGGCATGACCGGCGCGGGGCCGTACAGATCATCGAACAATTCCCCCAGGTTCCCCGCCGCTCCGGGGTCAGTTTCCGGAAGCTCCGGCGGCGTATAGCTTCCGGAAGTATGCCTTCTTCCGGAAAGATCGATGCGAAAATCCCCCTGCATGCCCAAGGCGGCAGGCAGCAGCAGAGCAGCCGCCAGCACTACCGCCAGCACCACTGCGCCCCCCGCCGCTCGTTCGATCCGCCGGGCGGGCAGGTTGGCCATGGAGCGGTTCAGGGTCAGGTAGCCGTCCACACGCCGCATGCCGGAATACAGAAGGCAAAGCAGCAGATAGAGCACCGCGGAGATCACAGAGCTTCGCTGAAAAGCGGAAAAGCCCCCGGCGGCGCTGATAAAAAAGGCGACGCCAAAGAAGATCAGCCCGGCAAAGTGGGGCGCGTCAAACACGGAGGTAACGGGCGTCTCCTCTTCCCCGGAGGCTATTCTCGATAGCATGCGAAGCAGGCAAAGGACCGCCGCCAGAGCCGCCCCGCCGGGATTGCCCAGCAGCAGCCAGGAAAGCGCGGCGATCCCCACAGAGGCCGGGAGATACAGCCACAGCCGCCCCAGCTTTTCCGCGGCGTGATCGCTGAGCGCCGCGGGAAAAACGAACAGCAGGCTTCTCAGAAATACCATATCCGGCGAAGGGGTGTGAAGCTCCAGCTGTGCCAGAAGCTCTGTGATCCCCGTAAGCAGTACCGCGCCCAGCAGGGCGCAGTGCACCCAGCCGCAGCCACGCAGCAGCAGCGCGCGGCGCTCCTTTTTCAGCCTGTACAGCAGCTTTCTCATGCTACACCTCCAGCCAGATCAGATCCACATTTTGGGGAACACGCAGCGCCTCGTGCTCCACCTGATAGGGCACGATCATCACGCCGCGTTCTTTTCCCACCTTTTCCGCGAAGGAATCCACCAGCTCCTGCCGCTGGCTGCGGGAAACCAGCACCAGCAGATCCTCTTCCCACTGCCCGCCTGTTTCCGGAATCAATTCGCAGACCGGCGGCAGATCGTTTTCCGCCTGTACACAGGCAAGCTTTTTCTTCATTGCCAACAGACTGCCCAGGCCGGATACCGACGGCAGCCTCCAGGTTCCGCCGTCCTTCACGTCCTGCCCGTTGCTGAAAAGGCTCAGCTCCACTCCCTCGTAAAGCAGCTTTTCACAAAGCGTGCAGGCGATCCGCACGGAGGCCTCGTTTAACAGATCGGCGTGCTGCACGCCCCTGCCCTCCAGATCCAGTAAAACCACCACCCTTTGGGACAGGGTGGAGCTGTGAAGGTCCACCAGCATTTTTCCGGCGCGGGCGGTGGCCTTCCAGTTGATATATTTCATGGGGTCACTGCGGGTATATTCCCGCAGCCCGGCAAATTCAAAGGGATCGTCATACAGCCTCCGGCGGCTCAGCACCGTACCCATTACATGAGAAAAGGGAATGTTGATTTTTTCCCCGGGCACCGGGCAGGGCAGCACATAGAAATCTGTGTGCTGGGGTTGGGAAGTGAGATACTTTTCGGTCAGGAACAGATCCTGGGCGGTGATCCCGGCGCCGCTGATCTGAAAATACCCCCGCCCGCGGCAGGAAAACTCCAGCGTGCGGGTGATCTTCTGCCGCAGAGACAGGGCAAAAATATCACGGCGATAGGTCTGGTCACTGACAGAAGAATTCTGCCCATCGGTAAAATGCAGCCGCTTGTCCATATGAAAATCCACCTCCACCGAGGGCAGAGGCAGCAGCTTATCGTTGACCACTACTTCTTTCAGAGCGGAAAGCTCTCCCTCTACGGCGTGATCGTCTTGAAACGCCAGGGTACAGGTAAGCCCCTTGTCCCAACGGCGGCGATATACCAGCCGCAGGACCAAAAACAGCAGCGCCAGGGCCAGCGCGAAAATCAGGATCTCCATTACTTTTCCCACTTCTCCGTAGGAACGGGAACCGACCGCAGCAGCTCCTCTACCGTCTGCTTTTGCGCCTGTACGGAGCCTGCACCTCCGCCCACGGTCAGGCGATGGGCCAGAACCGGGGCCGCCACGGCCTTTACGTCCTCCGGGGTCACAAAATCCCGGCCCTGAATCAGGGCATAGGCCTGCGAGGCCCGCAGCAGGGCAAGAGTGCCCCGGGGGCTGATCCCCAGCTCCACGTTACGGAAGCTTCGAGAGGCCTGGGAAACAGCGGCCATATATTCCAGCAGAGATTTGTTTACATAATTTTTTCTAACCTTCTGCTGAAGCGCCAGGATCTCTTCTCCGGAGCACACGGGCTCCAGCGCTTCCAGGGGCTCCTGCTCCCGGAAGCGCTCTAAAATAGCCACCTCCTGCTCCTTTGTAGGGGGCTCCATGGAGATCCGCAGCAAAAAGCGATCCAGCTGGGCCTCAGGCAGAGGGTACGTGCCAAGGGTTTCCACCGGGTTTTGGGTGGCGATCACAAAAAAAGGGGCTTCCAGCCTGCGCGTAACGCCGTCTATGGTGACCTGCCCCTCCGCCATGCACTCCAGCAGACTGGACTGGGTGCGGGGCGTGGCGCGGTTGATTTCATCGGCCAGCAGAATATTGCAGAACACCGGGCCGGGGCTGAACACAAATTCCGATTTCTTCTGGTCAAAAAAATTCAGCCCGGTCACATCGGAGGGCAAAAGATCCGGCGTAAACTGGATCCGCCCGAAGGAAACGCCCACCGATTTTGCCAGGGACCGGGCCAGCACGGTTTTTCCCATGCCGGGAACATCCTCTACCAAGGCATGGCCGCCGGAAAGCAGCGCGGTCAGAAGCAGCCTGGCGGTATGCTCCTGCCCGATCAAAACCTTTTCAATATTTTTCAATACCGCTGAAATGCCTGTTTCCATGGTTTCCTTCCTTTCCCCACAAGAGGCTGAAAGCCGCTTTCAGCCCCATGTACCTACTTTTTGCTGTTTGTTTTATTGTAGCAAAGCGCCTGGGGAAAAGCAAGGAATTGTACGGGAGAAAAACAAGTTTTTGCAGGTGTTTCCAAGGCCGCAAAGCGGTCCTTTCAGCGGAACACCGGCTGAAGCTGGCGCTTTTCCAGGGCCGCCTCCAGACTTTCGGGCAGCAGGGAAAAATCCGCCACCAGGGAAAAGGGCTTTTTCACGGGATCATCCTGGCTCATGGGGACAAAGAAAATATTTTTTGTGTTCATCAGCCGGGCGATATTGGCGCCGGAGGCCCCCAGGGAATCGTTGCTGGCCACGCACAGCAGCACCGGAATACCAATGCGCAGACTGGATTTTACCGCCATGGTCACGGAGGTATCTGTGATCCCTCCCGCTATTTTGGATAGCGTGTTTCCCGTGCAGGGGCACACTACCATGGCGTCCACCAGGCCCTTGGGGCCGATGGGCTCCGCCTCAACAATCGTGTGCAGCACCTGTCTGCCGGAAAGCTTTTCCGCTTTTTCAATAAACTCCCGCGCTTTTCCGAAACGGGTGTCCGTTTCATAGACATTCTGGGACATCACTGGTAAAACAGAGTATTTCTCACGCAGCTGCTCCATCTGCTCCATGGCCTTTCCCAGGGTACAGAAAGAACCGCACATGGCAAACCCCACCGTGTTCATGGAAATCATCCTTTCTCAAAGCTTAGCCGGAAGCCCCTTAGGACTGTTTGAAAATAGAGAAAATGCCGGATTTTTGTTCAGGAGCAGGTGATTCCAAGACAAAAACCGCAGAAAGCCTTCCGGTTTTCGAGGATTTTTGGCGCGGGAAGCGCCTGCTCTCGGACAATAAGACGGTGTTTTTGATTTTTCAAACAGTCCCTAGGCTTCCTCTATCATATGGTATATGGTTTCTTTGATCAGCTCTCCCGCCGCTCTGGGCGACATTCGTCCGGGCAGGGAGGGAGCGTCCAGCACCCGAAGCTTCAGCCGCCGGGCCGCCTCCAGGTCGATGCCGCCGGGCTGGGAAGCCAGCTCCAGAAACAGGGTATCCGGGCGCTGGCGGGCGAGCACCTTCGCGGTAAGCACCTGGGCGGGAACCGTGTTGAACACCACATCGTAGGGCCCGCTCAGCTCCCGGTACCGCAGGGCCCCGCAGCCCAGGGCGCGAATGGCCGTAAGATCAGCGGCGCTTCTGGCACAACAGTCCGTTTGCGCCCCCAGCCCCTTCAGCGCCAGGCACAAAGCCTTGCCGATCCTTCCAAAGCCCGTGATGAGACAGCGAGAACCGTTTAAGGCCCCCTCGTATTCCCGGATTGCCATGCCGACAGCGCCCTCCGCCGTCAGAAAGGCGTTTCCTACCATCAGCTCTTCCCGGGAATAATAATCATAAGTGGCCACGCTGCCCCACCCTTCGGAGGAGGCGTACAGCTTTTCCATCATTCCGCCGTATACGGCCTTTCCCGAAAACAGAGAGGCAAAGGAATCGTCCAGTACCACCTCTTCCCCGGAAAAAGGCGCGTTCAGCGTTTTCCCATTTCTGGTCACAGGAAGAGGAAGAACGATCACAGAGCATTTTTCCGCCAGCTCCTGTAAGCCCGCGGCGGGCAGCTCCTTAATTCCCTCTCCCTTCTCCAGGCAGGAGACCCATACCGGGTAGCCGTCCGCCGCAATGGAGCGGGCCAGGTAAATTTGTCTTTTGTCGCCGCCAAGGATCCCGAACGCACTGCTTTGAACCATCTATCATCAAACCTTTCAGGCTGGAAATACGGAAGAGAACCGCCGGCAACGTCTCCCACCCGCGGCTATTTCATTTTATGGCGGCAGGCCCCGTTTGGTTCCCAAAGGGCCTGGTATGCTTTCCCGGAAAATTTTTGAAGAAATTTTGCTTTTTTCCAAAGAAAGTATTTATTTTATCGGCGTTTCGCAATATAATAGACTGGAAGAAGTTTTCATGAAGAAAAGAAAATCTCCGAAAAGGAGCAGTCTATGAATACAACAGGCAATTTACTGGATCACATAAAAAAACTTCACTTTGTGGGGATCGGCGGCTCCGGCATGTGCCCCATGGCGGAAATTCTGCACCATAAGGGCTATCAGCTTACCGGCTCTGACATGAATGAATCCGATACCTTGGAGCGCATTCGCGGGTATGGAATTCCCGTGACCATGGGCCACAAGGCGGAAAATATCGGAGATGCGGAGGCGGTGGTTTATACCGCCGCCTGCAAGCCGGATAACCCCGAACTTACGGCCGCCAGGGAAAAGGGCATTCCCACCCTGGAGCGCTCTGTGATGCTGGGGATCCTCACGGCCCGGTTTCCTTCCTCCATCGCGGTTTCCGGCACTCACGGAAAAACTACCACTACCGGAATGCTCACGCAGATCCTGCTGGAGGACGGCAAGGACCCCAGCGCTATTATCGGCGGTAAACTGCCCCTGATCGGCGGCAACGGCAGAGTGGGAAAAAGCGACTGCATCGTCTGCGAGGCCTGTGAATATGTAGATACCTTTTTGCAGCTCCACCCTGCGGTTTCCGTTATTTTGAACATCGACGCCGACCACCTGGATTATTTTAAGACGGTGGAAAATATCGTAAAATCTTTTCACAAGTTTGCCACCCAGACCTCTCAGCTTCTGGTGGTAAACGGCGACGACGAGCGGGCCATGGAAAGCGTAAAAAACCTCTCCGGGCAGAAAATCGTGACCTTCGGCCTGAAGGCGACAAACGATTATTATCCCGCTGAGCTCAATGAAGAGGACACCGCCTGCGAGGATTTCACCCTGATGCACCACGGAAAGCCCTTGGGGCGGGTGAACCTGATCGTTCCCGGTGAGCACAATATGTTAAACGCCCTGGCGGCAGCGGCGGCGGCCCATTCCGTGGGCGCCGGCCCGGAAGCCATTTGCCGGGCCCTGGGAAAATTCGGCGGCGTGCACCGGCGCTTTGAGGTGCTGGGAAAATTCGGCGGCGTTACCGTAGCGGACGATTTCGCCCACCACCCCACGGAACTTACCGCCGTGCTCTCCTCCGCCATGCGCATGGGTTACCGGCAGGTATGGGCAATTTTTCAGCCCCACACCTATTCCCGTACTTATAATCTGCTGGAGGAGTTTGCCCGGGCCCTTTCCATTCCCGACCACCTGCTGATGACGGAAATTCTGGCGGTGCGGGAAACCAACATCTACAACATTCACACCAGCGACTTGGCGGCAAAAATTCCCGGCAGCCGGTGGTTTCAAAGCTTTGCGGAGATCGCGGAGTATGTAATGGACGCCGCGCGGCCCGGCGATCTGATTTTGACCTTGGGCGGCGGGGACATCTACAAGTGCGCGAACCTCATCGTGGAAAAATATCAGCGGCGAGAAAATCACTAAGTAAATTGCGGCCGGGCGTGAGAAGGAAGCTTTTCGCGCCCGGCTTTTTCAAAAAAGGAGGGGTGTACCACGATCACAGAGGATTACATTCTGCGCATGATCCAGGACATGGTGCGCATGGTGCTGCGCCTGGCCGGCCAGAAAACAGAAAGCCCCTATTCCCCGGAACAGCTTCTGCGCCTTCGCACCGAGGACATGCCCCCTTTTCCGGAACGGCTTCAGGTGCTGTTGGATCAGGGGCAAATCAACCAGGCTGAAAACCTGCTTTTTGAAGATACCGATTTTTCAGACCTTCGCCAGCTCCCCATGGTTTTGGCCTTTTACCAGTATTTAAACACCTTCTCCGATACCCGCCTGGAAGCCTCCGGCTTTTCCCGGGAAGAAATTCAGGAGGGGCTGCGGGATTGCGCCTGCAAATTCGGCATTGACAGAGCTCTGCTTTCCTGAAGGGGAAGAAAAACAAAGCCCAGATAACCGGCAGCCTAAAGCACCTATTATCGTTGTTAGTTATTAGTTGTTAAAGACGAGCTCCGACCTTTCTAACGACTAATTACTAACGGCTAAAGAATGGCAGACGGGAAACGAGCGGATAGTCGTCAAATTATAGTTTGGCGAACTAGTCGTTAGTTATTAGAGAAAAGTATGCCCCCCCCTCCTCTGTCATTCTGAGGAACGAAGTAACGAAGAATCTCGCCCTTCACTCCCAAAAGGGCAAAGAACAAGATCCTTCACTTCGTTCAGGATAACAAGTAGAGAGTAAGCGGATAATCGCTAAATTCCGATTGAATTGATAGCTCCCTCTCTGTCATTCTGAGGAGCATAGCGACGAAGAATCTCGTCCTTCACTCCCAAAAAGGCAAAGAACGAGATCCTTCACTTCGTTCAGGATGACAAGCAGAGAGTAAGCGGATAATCGCTAAATTCCGATTGAACTGATAGCTCTCTCTCTGTCATTCTGAGGAACGAAGTAACGAAGAATCTCGCCCTTCACTCCCAAAAGGGCAAAGAACAAGATCCTTCACTTCGTTCAGGATAACAAGTAGAGAGTAAGCGGATAATCGCTAAATTCCGATTGAATTGATAGCTCCCTCTCTGTCATTCTGAGGAGCATAGCGACGAAGAATCTCGTCCTTCACTCCCAAAAAGAGCAAAGAACGAGATCCTTCACTTCGTTCAGGATGACAAGCAGAGAGTAAGCGGATAATCGCTAAATTCCGATTGAACTGATAGCTCCCTCTCTGTCATTCTGAGGAGCATAGCGACGAAGAATCTCGCCCTTCACTCCCAAAAGGGCAAGAACAAGATCCTGCACTTCGTTCAGGATGACAAGCAGAGAGTAAGCGGATAATCGCTAAATTCCGATTGAACTGATAGCTCCCTCTCTGTCATTCTGAGGAGCATAGCGACGAAGAATCTCGTCCTTCACTCCCAAAAAGAGCAAAGAACGAGATCCTTCACTTCGTTCAGGATGACAAGCAGAGAGTAAGCGGATAATCGCTAAATTCCGATTGAATTGATAGCTCCCTCTCTGTCATTCTGAGGAGCATAGCGACGAAGAATCTCGTCCTTCACTCCCAAAAGGGCAAGAACAAGATCCTTCACTTCGTTCAGGATAACAAGCAGAGAAGTAAGTGTGCAGCCGCAAATTCCAATTTATCAAACTTGCCCTTCCTAATTTCTCATCACTGTACAACAACGCCAAAATCCCCGCTTATCGCATAGCTTGCCGATAAGCGGGGATTTTGCAGCAATCGAAAGAGCTGTTTTCTCAGCCGTAAGAAACCAGGGGGTTCATTTTGCCGTGGGTGTGGCCGTCTATTTTGTCGATATATTTAATAGCTTTTCCCGCGCCCAGCACAACGCAGTCTTCCGGATTTTCAAAGGTGACCACGGGGATCTTGGTTTTTTTGGAGAGCAGGGTGGAGAAGCCGTAAAGGTTCGCGGAACCGCCGGTGAGATAAATGCCGTCGGTAAAGATATCCGCCAGAAGCTCCGGCGGGGTCTCCTCCAAAGTGGCCTGCACGGTTTTGATAATGGAAATGGCCGGTTCGATCAAGGCCTCGATCATTTCATCGGAATTCATGACGGTGGTTTCCGGCAGGCCGCTCATGGCGTTTCTGCCCTTTAAGGTAAAGGTGAGCAGCTTCTTTCTGGGGTAGGCGCAGCCAATGGCAATTTTTGCTTCCTCCGCCATTCGGTCGCCGATCACCAGGTTGAACTTTCTGCGCACATATTTGATAATGGCGTCGTTGAAATCGTCTCCGGCGGTGTGAATAGAATTGGCAATGGCAATGCCGTTTAAGGAAATGACCGCCATATCGGTGGTGCCCTGGCCGATATCCACGATCATGGTACCGTGGGGCACGGCGATATCCACCCCCGCGCCGATGGCTGCCGCTACCGGCTCCTCGATCAGACAGACCTTCCGCACGCCTGCCGCGCCAATAGCGTCCACCACGGCGCGCTTTTCCACCTCTGTCAGCCCACAGGGAACGCTGACCACCACTCGGGGCATAAATACCCGGCTGCTGCTGACCTGTTTCAGATAGTGGCTGATAAGATGCTCCGCCATGGAAAGATCGGAGATCACGCCGTTGGCAAGGGGACGGGCCACCGTGATGCGGTCTGAGGTGCGGCCCAGCATATCATAGGCCTCTGAGCCAATGGCGATCACCTCATCTGTATAATTATCTACAGCGATAATAGAGGGCTCGTTCAAAACGATTCCCTTGCCGTCCAGATAGATCTTAAATTTTGAAGTGCCCAGGTCAATGGCAATATCCGTTCCTATCATCCTGCACCTTCCTTGTTGACCTTCCGCCGGTTTGGAGCGCAGCCTGGCGCGCACTGCTTCAAGTCATAAACTCCCATATTATTTTCTTATTATACAACATCGCCTTTGGTTTTTCAACAGGAAAAGATTCACTTCCTACCGGCATTCCCTTTCTCTACTACATAGAGAATAAAGCGTGAAAATCATAGCAAGATATCGATAAATTTCATAAAAAAGAGCAGCCTTTGCAGACCACCCTTTTTCTCGGAAAGAACATTTCAGGTTTTCCCCTGTTCCTTCGCTTTCAGCTTTCGGTTCAGCGCTTCTGTCATAAGAAGCATCAGCGCCGCAAAAAGCAGCAGGTAGAAGGGGTACAGACCTATGCCGGCATACTGGGCCAGAAGCCCGAACAGGGGCGGCATAAAGGTGCTGCCACAGTAGGCGCTTGCCATCTGGATCCCCACCAGGGCCTGGGAATTCTCCTTGCCGAAGCTTACGGGGGTGGAGTGGATAATGCAGGGGTACACCGGCGCGGCACCCAGGCCGATGACCAGCAAACCCGCAAGAGCCAGAAAATCTACGGGAAGCATGACCAGCACCGCGCCCAGAAGCATCACAAAAATTCCCACCCGGATCATTTTCCGGTCTCCGAAGCGGTCCGCCACAAAGCCGTTTAAGAACCGCCCCACCATTTCGCCCAGGTAAAACAGCGCGGTAAACTGAGCGGCCGTTTCCGGGCTGACGCCCCGCACCCCTACCAGGTAGCTGCTGGCCCACAGCCCGGCGGTGTGTTCCAGCGCGCAGAAGCTGAAAAAAGCCAGCAGTACAAAAGGCACGCCGGGAATTCTTACCGCCTGGGAAAGCGTTACGTCTCCGACGGCCTGCTCCTCTTCCGAGTTTCCCTTCTTTTTCCAAAGCGGCAGGGACAAAACCAGCAGGGAAGTCAGCACGATCTGAATGAGAGACACGCTGCGATAGCCCTTCTGCCAGCCCAGATTTTGGGAAAGGCAGGCGCTCATAATATAGGGGCTGATGGTCACGCCCACGGCCCAGAAGGCGTGAAGCCAGCTCATGTGCCGGGAGGAATAATGCAGCGCCACATAGTTATTGAGGGCTGCGTCCACCGCCCCAGCACCCAAGCCATAGGGCACCGCCCACAGGCAGAGCTGAAAAAACTCTCCGGAAATGGAAAACCCAAACAGCGCGGCGGCCGTCATTCCCACGCTGATGGCAGTAACAGGGCCCGTTCCCAGCCTTCGAAGTACTCGGTTGGAAAGCAGGCTGGAAACAATGGTGCCTCCGGCAATGATCATGGAAATGATTCCCGCGTAGGAAATGGGCGCCCCCAGCTCCAGCCGCATAGCGGGCCAGGCAGAGCCCAGCAGAGAATCCGGCAGGCCCAGGCTGATAAAGGCAAGGTAAATGATCCCCAAAAGCAGTGAAACCATTCTATCGCACTCCTCTTTGCTTTTCTCTTGACAGGTCGGTTTGTGATTTGTATCATTATAATATGGAAATCGACATATCTCCACAAGAATATTGCAAAAAGCTATAACAATATTTCAATAGCCGCCAATTTCACAAATGCAATTTAGAAACAGGACAGAACCGGCAGCTTTTGGGCAAGAAAGGGATCCCATGCAGTTAAAGGTGCGAAACGACAATTCAGAATTGCTTTTCTATCGGGAAGCGGACTTCATTTTTCATCAGTCTCACGGCAAGGCGGCTGGGGTAACCCAGCCGCCTTGCCTATTGGGAAATTTATATAGTCATTAGCAGTAAGGTATTAGGGCGTGTTCCCATAAGATAAGTGCACGGATTTTCTGTGAAAATTTTGCAGGATTCAAGGCGAAAGAACCGCAGGCTTTTTAACGTAAAAGCCTGTAAAATTTGTCGAAAAGGCGTGTGCGTTAGCTTCATGGGAACACGCCCTAATTATTAGAGAAGAACAAGCCCTTCCTCCCTGTCATTACTGAGAAAAAAGCAAAACAAGCCTTGCTTTCTCGGCGAAGAATCTCGTCCTTCATTTTCTGAGTAAAAGGACAAAGGACGAGATTCTTCACTTCGTTCAGAATGACAAGAAGGGGCGCGAGTAGATAACCCTTAAATTTCAATTTAGGGAACTCCACCTTTGCTCCTGATAATTGCTCATTTCTCATTCCTAATTGCTTATTGCATCTGCTGCCCTTGCCCTTTCTTCCAATGCATTACAACGCAGCGCCACCACCGTCCAGCATCTGGAATCCAGTATCCAGCATCTAAAAAAGCTCTTTCTAACAACTAACAGCTGGAATAGTAGATTATAGTCAAACGAGCTAGCCTGAGGCAGTTCATTTGCGAAAAGCGCAAAGCCTTCCGTCTTCGTTTTCTTCCTCCAGGAAATGGGCCAGACCGGTATAGCGGCGGGTTTTGCGGTCGTTTTCGATCATGGCCTCCAGCACGCCCTGCTGGCCCGCCAGGATCAGCAGCTGCTTTGCCCTGGTCACGCCGGTATACAGCAGGTTTCGGTAGCAGAGCTGAGCGGGCGGCCGAAGCACCGGGATCACCACGGCGGTGAATTCGTTTCCCTGGCTTTTATGGACCGTTACCGCATAGGCGGGCTCCAGCTCGTCTCCAGCCCGCTCAAAATCGTACAGCACGTCCTTATCATCAATATGTACGTGCAGCACGCCGCCGGGCTTGTCGATCTCCGTGATCACGCCCATGTCGCCGTTAAACACCCCTTCTCCGCTGGTATCGTCGTCTCTTGTCCAAGGAAGGTCATAGTCGTTTCGGATCTGCATCACTTTGTCTCCCAACCGGAACAGGGCACCGCCGATCTTCACCTCGGACTTTCCCTTTTCCGGGGGATTGATAGCTTCCCGCAGAAGCTTGTTCAGCTCTACCGTGCCAAGCTCTCCCTTTCTGCCGGGGCACAGCACCTGAATATCCGTAACGGGGGAATAGCCATAGCTTTTGGGAAGCCTTTGGGCGCAGAGGGACACAATGAGCCTTGCGGCCGCCGCAGGCTCCTGCTGAGGCAGGAAAAAGAAATCACTGTCCTTTCGCCGGAGCTCCGGCAGCTTTCCCTCCACGATACGGTGAGCATTTGTCACGATCAGGCTTTCCATGGACTGGCGGAAGATCTCCTTCAGCTGCACGGTGGGAAACTGTCCGGAAGCCATCAAATCCCCCAGCACATTGCCCGCCCCCACGGAGGGGAGCTGGTCGCTGTCTCCCACCAGGATCAGCCGGCAGGAAAGGGGCAGCGCCCGCAGGACACTTTCAAACACATAGGAATCTACCATGGAAAGTTCATCGATCACCAGGCAGTCGCATTCCAGGGGATTTCGCTCGTTTCTGGTAAACACCGGGTTATCGCGCTCGTCCCAATCCACCTGAAGCATACGGTGAATGGTTTTCGCCTCTTCCCCGGTCACCTCGCTCATTCGCTTGGCGGCCCGCCCGGTGGGGGCCGCCAGCAAAACCCGCTCTCCGGCGCATTTCAAAAGATAGATAATGGCGTTTAGGGTGGTGGTTTTTCCCGTACCGGGACCGCCGGTAAGGATCAGGACCCCCTGCTCCAAAGCCGCCTCAATGGCCTCCTTCTGCTTTGCGGCGTACTGGATCCCCCGCTCCTTCTCGATCAGGCGGATCTGAAGCTCCGCGCCGCTGACAGGCTCCGGGGGCATACGCAGCATGGACTTCATGCGTGCGGCGATATACTGCTCGCATTGGGCCTGTTTCTGCAAAAACAGAAATTCCCGCTCATGAAAGCTTTCGCAGTGGAGCTGGAAGCCTTGGCACAGGGTATACACCGCGTCCCGCACCGCCTCCAGCTCTACCCCCAGCATTTGCTGGGCGGCCCTGCACAGCTTGTCCACCGGCAGGCAGGTATGGCCGTTTTCCAGGTTGTGCCGCATCACATACAGCACCCCGGCCTGTACCCGGCCGGAATCGTCATAGGGCAGTTCCATGGACTGGGCGATGGTATCGGCGATGTCGAAGCTGATATCCAGCCCCTCGCCGCACAGGCAGTAGGGATCCTCCTGAATGCAGCTGACTGATCCTTCCCCGTATTCCTTCCACACCAGCACCGTTTCCTCCGGGCGCACACCGTAAGCCCCCAAAAAGGCCATCAGCTCCCGAATGCCGTAGACCCGCTTCAGCTCTGTGCTGATCTCCAGGGCTTTTTCCTTGGTGATCCCCTTGATCTGCGCCAGCCGTTCCGGTTCGTTTTCAATGACGGTAAGGGCCCGCACGCCGAAGGTATCGATGATCCTTCTGGCGGTGGCCGGCCCCACGCCCTTGACCGCCCCGGAGGAAAGGTATTTCAGCATGGCGGCTGTCGTGGCGGGGCGGGCCCGCTCAAAGGTTTCCGCCTTAAACTGGTCGCCGAAGGAGGGGTGGCTGCTCCAGGCGCCGTACACATGAAGCTCCTCCCCCTCGCTGACAAAGGGAAACGCCCCCACTACCGTGACAAGCTCTCCCCCCGCCGCCATTTCCAGCACGGTATATTGATTTTTATCGTTGTGGTACACCACATGCTCCACTGTGCCGGCAAGCTCCAGCAATCCGCTTTCCGCCAAGATCTTCTTTCCTTTCTGTTCCGTTGCTTTTAGGGCCGGGCTGATTTATCCCTCTTCCATACAATGATACACCAAATCGTCGGGTTTGGAAACCCTTAAATACGGATATTGCAGCAATAAGTACCGGCAGATGCGGTCGATCTCCGGGTCGCCGCTGTGGTTCACGCACACCAGCTTTCGCGGCCCCCTGATCTCCAGCCACCGCAGACGCTCCGCTGCCATTCGCACCGTGTATTCACAGTCCTCCGGGCTTTCCGGCACCACCACCAGCGTGAGCCTGCCCTCCGTCAGGGGTCTGGTCCACCAGAATACCAGCAGCTTTACAAGCTCCGCCGCCCCCAGCACCATCAACACCGCGCAGATCGCGCAAACAGCTATGTTCATATTCATTCACCCCGCTTGCTCCATTCTATGTAAGGAAGTCTGTCCCGGTGATTTTTCACAAGCGGGAAACAAAAAGGGCCGGAAAGTTCCGGCCTTTTTATTTTAGAGTTTTTTTACTTGACCGCCTTCCGCAGTTCTTCCACGCGGTCTGTTTTTTCCCAGGCCACGTCCAGGTCTTCTCTTCCCATGTGGCCGTAGGCCGCCAGGGGGCGGTACTTTGTTTTCCGCAGACCCAGCTCCTTGATGATGGCCATGGGGCGCAGATCAAACACCTTTTCCACCGCCGCGGCCAGCCTTTCATCGCTGACGCTTCCGGTGCCGAAGGAATCCACCATCACGGAAACCGGGCGGGCCACGCCGATGGCATAGGCCAGCTCCACCTCGCATTTTTCCGCTAGGCCGGCGGCCACAATGTTTTTTGCCACCCAGCGGGCGGCATAGGCCGCGGAGCGGTCCACCTTGGTGGGGTCCTTTCCGGAGAAAGCGCCGCCTCCGTGTCTGCCGTAGCCGCCGTAGGTATCTACAATGATCTTTCTGCCGGTAAGGCCGCTGTCTCCCACAGGGCCGCCGATGACGAACCGCCCGGTGGGATTGATGTAGATCTTCGTTTTCTTGTCCACCAGTTCAGCAGGCACTACCGGCTTGATGACATGCTTTATAAGATCCTTTTTCAGCTTTTCCAGCTTCACCTCTTCATCGTGCTGGGTGGAGATCACAATGGTATCCACCCGTTTGATCTCCTTTCCCTCGTACTCCACGGTGACCTGGGTTTTTCCGTCCGGGCGCAGATAGCTCAGGGTGCCGTCTTTTCTCACAGAGGCAAGCCGGCGGGCCAGCTTGTGGGAAAGGGAAATGGCCAAAGGCATGTATTCCTCCGTTTCGTTGCAGGCAAAGCCGAACATCATGCCCTGATCCCCAGCTCCCACCAAGCTGTTTTCGTCCTTTTCTCCGTTCTTCGCTTCGAAGGATTCATTGACGCCCATGGCGATATCGGGCGACTGGCTGTCGATAGAGGTCAGCACACCGCAGGTGTTGCCGTCGAAGCCGTATTTCGGGTCGTCATAGCCGATCTCCTTGACCACCTCCCGCACAATGGCGGGGATATCCACATAGCAGCTGGTGGTGATCTCCCCCATCACATGGATCACGCCGGTGGTGGCGGTGGTCTCACAGGCCACATGGGCGTTTTCGTCCTGCTTCAAAATGGCGTCCAGCACCGCGTCGGAAATTTGGTCGCACACCTTGTCGGGGTGACCTTCTGTCACAGATTCTGAAGTAAAGAGCTTCATGTTACTACTTCCTTTCACAATGCAATATTTGGGCTTGTTTGAAAAATCGCAAACGCCGTTTTTTTGCCCAATACGGACGGATTTCAGCGTTGGAAATCTTCGACAGGCGTCGGCCTGTCTTGCGGGTTCTGCTTTGAAACCGTCTCGTCTTGTACAAAAATCCGGCATTTTCTCTATTTTCAAACAACCCCCAGGATAGGAACCTGAATTCCCCTTTTTTCTCGGTAGCCGGTATAAAAAACGAGCCGCTCGAAAAACGAGGGCTCGCTGATTGCCTCATCTTTCGGAACGATCCGGGTAGGATCCCCGCAGGAATTAGCACCTTGCCGAAGGTAACTTCAGTTACCTTTTTGCAGGTTGCCGGGCATCACAGGGCCTGTCCCTCCGCCGCTCTTGATAAGGAGATATTCGGTTTTCAATGATTTCCTGAGTATAGTATACTACCGGAAAAACGCTTTGTCAATGATACGAAGCAGAGGATCTGTCGAAAAAACACCAAGTCACGTTTTCTGTTCGGCGTTCTTCATGGTAAGAGAGATCCGTTTTTTGGCCTCGTCCAGCTCCAGCACGGTGACCTCCACCACATCTCCCACAGAAAGCACCTCAGAGGGATGGCGGATATAGCGGCTTGTGATCTGAGAGATATGCACCAGGCCGTCCTGATGCACGCCGATATCCACAAACGCGCCGAAATCCACTACATTCCGCACAGTGCCCTGAAGCTTCATGCCAGGCTTCAGGTCGGAAAGCTCCATCACATCGGTACGCAAAAGGGGCGGGGGCAGCTCGTCTCTGGGATCCCGCCCGGGCTTTTGCAGTTCCCCGGCGATATCCCGCAGGGTGGGAAGGCCCACGCCGCAGGCCTCCGCCGCTTTTTCCGGCCCGTATTCCGTCAAACGCCGGGAAAGCTCCGAAAGGCTTCCCACGTCTTTTTCCTCATAACCGCACAGGGAAAGGAGCTTCCTGGCCGCTTCATAGGATTCCGGGTGAACGGCGGTATGATCCAGCACATTTTTGCTTTCCGGCACCCGTAAAAAGCCCGCGCACTGCTCGAAGGCCTTGGGCCCCAGCTTCGGGACCTTCAAAAGCTCTTTCCTTGTCTGAAAGGAGCCGTTTTCCTCCCGGTACGCCGTTACATTTTTGGCCACTGTCGAAGTGATCCCTGCCACGCGCCGCAGAAGGGAGGGCGAAGCGGTATTCAGGTCTACGCCTACGGCGTTTACACAGTCTTCCACCACGCCGTCCAGGGCTTCGGAAAGCCTTGCCTGGGGCATGTCGTGCTGGTACTGGCCCACGCCGATAGCCTTGGGATCGATCTTTACGAGCTCCGCCAGGGGATCTTGAAGCCGCCGGGCAATGGATACGGCGGAGCGCAGGGAAACATCGTAATCCGGGAATTCCTCCGCTCCCAGCTTGGAGGCAGAATACACCGAGGCCCCGGCTTCGCTGACCACCATATAGGAAATCTCCCCGCCGTATTCCTTCAGGAACTCGCTGACAAACAGCTCGGATTCCCGGCTGGCGGTGCCGTTTCCAATGGCGATGCAAGTAATGTGATGGGTATCGCACAGCCTGCGAAGGACCTTTTTCGCTTCCTCCGTTTTGTTGTGGGGCTTGGTGGGATAGATCACCGCCGTTTCCAGCACCTTTCCTGTGCCGTCCACCACCGCCAGCTTACAGCCGGTACGGTAGGCGGGATCAAAGCCCAGCGTCACCCGGTTCTTCACCGGAGGCTGCATCAGCAGAGGCCGCAGATTCAGGGCAAAGGTGTGAATGGCCTGTTCGTCCGCCCGGTCTGTCAGGCCGTTTCGGATCTCCCGCTCCAGGGAGGGGAAAATCAGCCTGTCCCAGGCGTCCCCGGCTACCTCCCGCAAAAGCTCCTGAAAGGGGTTTCTGGGGGAAAAGGCATGCTCCAAAATCACAGAGACGGGAGCCCACTCTCCCGGGCGCACAGATACCTTCAGCATGCCCTCCCGCTCGCCCCGGTCCATGGCCAGGATCTGATGGCTTTGCAGGCGGCGCAGGGGCTCTTCAAACTCGTAATACAGCCGGTACACCGTATCCTCCTCGGTGTTGGCGACGGAACGAAGGGCGCCGTTTTTCTGAATTCTTTCCCGCAGCAGCTTGCGAAGGCCCGCGTCGTCGGACAGATCCTCGGCGATGATGTCCTTCGCCCCCTGCAACGCCGCTTCCGGGGTTTCTATCCCCTTCTTTGAGTTTACATAATTTTTTGAAAGTGTCTCCAGCGCTTCCAAGTTCAGGGGGTGGCCTCCCTCGTCTTTTCCGCTGAAAATCGCTGCCGCCAGAGGCTCCAGCCCTTTTTCACGTGCCACACTGGCTCTGGTTTTCCGCTTGGGGCGGTAGGGACGGTAAAGATCCTCCGCTTCAGTCAACGTAGCGGCGGAATCGATGGCCTTTTCCAGCTCCGGAGTAAGCTTTCCCTGTTCTCCGATGGAAGCCTTTATCTCTTCTTTCCTGGCGTTCAGCCCCCGCAGGTACTGAACGCGGTCCGCCAGCATACGAATGGTTTGGTCGTCCATGGAGCCGTGCTGTTCTTTTCGATACCGGGCGATAAAGGGAACGGTATTGCCCTCGTCCAGCAGTGCTACCACCGCCTGGGCATGCTCCGGGCGAACATGCAGCTCACTGGCTAAAACAGAAATCATTTGATCCATAAATCATATTCCTTTCGGAGGTTCTTGCAGATCCTCAAAATAAGAATGGTAAGTGATTTTCAGCTTGCTTTGGGGGAATAAAAATGCGTGCAGCGACAGGAAATAGCTGTCTGTCATGCTGGCAATATAGTCCGCTGCGATCTGCTCCGGCCTCTCCTCCAGGTAGTCCGGCTGCCCCTGATCCCGATAAAAGCGGGTGGTCTTTCGAATAAAATCGATATGGTGCCGGAACACAGGCGAGGCCTTGTTCCCCTCCCGAATATCCCGCAAAAGCCGTTCAAACACCTGCCGGAGCATGGGGCGCACCGTGTGCTCGTACTCGCCGCTTACGGCCTCGCTGTGATAGATCCTTTCATAATTCTCCTTCTTTGCCGCCTTCAGATCGCGATAGGTGGCGGGGCTGAGCAGAAGGTGATCCTTCCCATAGCTGTTTTCGATTAGATCCACCGACATATTGTTGATAATGGCGGCATTTTTATCGCCGATCTCCCGGGAGGTAAAGCCGGAATAGCCCTCAATGATGTGGGCGGTCAGGGCGTCCTGCCGGTCCTTCCCCAAATAGGCGATCATATCACAGATACGCACCACGCAGGCCTCCAAGGTGGAAGGCACCAGCCGCTCCACTGCCTTATCACCCTCTGCAAGGCAGGCCTCCGCCCTGGCGTTCAGCTCATCAAAGCCGGAAAGAGGCCGGGGACGGTATTCCTGCTGCTCGAATTCTCCGTTGTGGCAGAGAATGCCGTCCAGAGTTTGCAGAGTCAGCTTCCTTTGAAACATGGCGTCCAGCACCCGCACACTTTGTACATTGTGGAAAAAATACCGCCCACAGAACTCCTGCATCAGCTCGCTCAAATACCGTTCCCCCGCATGGCCGAAGGGCGTATGCCCCAGGTCGTGGCCCAGGGAGATCGCTTCGATCAGATCCAGATTCAGCCCCAGCATGGAGCCGATGTTTCTGGCGATTCGGGAAACCAGCTGTACATGAAGCCCCCGGCGGGTGATATCGTCGTTTTCATAAAAGGAAAGCACCTGAGTTTTATCCGCGTAACGGTTGTACATGGGCAGATGCAAAATCTTTTCCGTGTCCCGCACAAAGGCGGGGCGCCACAAGGGAGAACGGTCTCTTTCCTCTCCGGGGCGGACCGCGTTTGCTTCCTGAAAACGGAAAGGATTTTCCCAATGCTCCGCCCGATCCCGGCGGATCTTTTCCTGAAGCTCCCGGCTCAGCTTATGATATTTCAATTCATTTTGCATAAGGCGTCCTCCTTACTCCGGCTCCCATCCGCGCCCTCTGGCCAGATACAGAAACCCCCGCCGTTCCCGGAGGAACCGCAGGGGAAATCCATGTTTTACTTCCTGGCCTTCTCAAATAGAAAGCTTTGCGGAAATGCGATACAGCGTTTCATCAAAGACGCGGGGCATTTCCAGAGCTTCCGTGATATCAAAATCCACGATCTGCTCGCCCTTCATGGCGACCACCCGGTTCCCCAGGCCATTTTCCAGCAGCTCCACCGCATGATAGCCCATGCGGCTGGCAACCACGCGATCCCGCAGGGTGGGCGAACCGCCCCGCTGCACATGGCCCAGGATCGTGGCGCGGCTTTCGATGCCGGTGGCGGCCTGGATCTTTTCCGCAAGCTCCTGGGTGTGGCCCACGCCCTCGGCCACTACCACGATGAAGTGACGCTTTCCGGTACCCTGCGCCATACGGATACGGGCGATCACGTCCTCTTCAAAATCATAGGGAACCTCCGGCACCAGGGTTGCGATGGCCCCTACCGCAATGCCGGTATGCAAAGCGATATCCCCGCAACGGCGGCCCATGACTTCCACCACGCTGCAGCGGTCGTGAGACTCCGTGGTGTCCCGGATTCGATCGATCATATCCATGGCGGTATTCAAAGCGGTGTCATAGCCAATGGTGTAATCCGTGCAGGCAATGTCGTTATCAATGGTGCCGGGTACGCCGATGCAAAGCACCCCGGCGTTTGTTAGGTCTCGCGCCCCCCGGAAGGAGCCGTCTCCGCCGATGACCACCACGCCGTCTATTCCCAGGCTTTTGCACATATCCGCCGCCTTTTTCACGCCCTCCGGCGTGTTGAATTCCGGGCTGCGGGCTGTAAACAAGGCTGTGCCACCGTGCTGCATGATATCGGAAACGCTGCGCAGGCTCATTTCCTGAACGTCTCCATGAAGCAGACCGTTATAGCCGCGCTTTACGCCATATACCTTCATGCCGAAGGAGATGGCAGAGCGAACCACAGCGCGTACCGCCGCATTCATGCCGGGGGCGTCTCCCCCGCTGGTCAGAACTGCAATACTTTTCGCACCCATATGTTTTCCTCCGTCTGTTTCGATCCCGCAGAGCCTGTCGCCACTGCTGACCCTTGACTCTACAATATATGTTTCTAGAATATTATAGCAAAAGAAAGAAATTTATCAAGAGGTTCCCGGAAAGATTTTCGCTAAAGCTTTTAAAATAGAGTAAAAGCACCGGCTTTTTGACCTGATTTGACAGTGAACCACTGACACCTAATTTCTAACCGCTACATTTTCTTCTCCCAAAAGCTTTTCGAGAGCGAAAAGAAGCGTATCATTGAGCTCTGCGCGAAATCTTGCGGGAGCCTTCATCAACTTTTGAGAGTCCCGGAAAAACAGGTACACGTCTGTTCTTCCCTCATCGAAAATGGCCAGATATTCCATAGCTTTTTTGTACCTCGGATCCTCCTTGGAATCCAGCTTCAGGTAGAGCCCGGGCCTGCCGGAACCCCCGGACTGTGCCGCGGGCCTTCTTCCGTTTCCTTCCGTTCCCCCCTGGCCCGGTTTGGAGAACTTCATGCAAATCAGCTCCGGCTCCTGATCTTCCGTAAAGCTCAGCCGCCCGGAGACCTCCACCACGGCTCCTCCCTCCAGAAGATCCGCAAAGCCTTCCAGTGTTTTTGGAAACACCAGCCCGGTGATGGCGCCATACATATCCTCCAGAGTGAGAAAAGCCATGGTCCCGCCGTTTTTCGTGTTTTTCCTTCGCATTTCCGCGATCATGACAAGAAGCGTTACCTGCTGCCCGTCCCGGTACAGTTCGGAATCTCCCTGGCTGCTGCGGAAAATCTCATCGCTTCTGGCATACCGGCCCGTTTCATAAAGCTCCGCGTGATCCATCATGGGGTGGCCGGAAAGGTACATACCGGTCACCTCTTTTTCCATGGCCAGTTTATCGCCAACAGAAAATTCCTCCGCCTTTTGCAGGGCGGGCTCTCCGCCCTCCTCCGTGCCGGGCGTATCAAAAAGGCCCATCTGACCCTCCAAATTCCGGCGCTTGTCCGTTTCCAGGGAATTCAAAACGGACTCTACCGAAAGCAGCATTTCCCGGCGGTTATTTCCCAGGCCGTCCAAAGCACCGCATTTGATCAGGCTTTCAATGGCCTTGCGGTTCAGGTCCTTTCCCGACATGCGCTTGCAAAAGTTATAAAAGGAGATAAAAGCGCCGCCCCGGCGGCGTTCCTCCACCATGCGCAGGATCACCGCCCGGCCCAGGTTTTTTACCGCCAGCAGGCCGTAGCGGATCGTTTCCCCCGCCACAGTAAAGCCCATATCGCTCTCGTTGACATGGGGCGGCAGCACGGAGATCCTGAGGCGCTTGCATTCTTCCATATATTCCGCCACCTTTCCCGCCCAGCCCAATACGCTGGATAACAGGGAAGCCATATATTCTCTGGGATAGTGGCGCTTCAGGTAAGCGGTTTGATAGGCCACCACCGCATAGGCCGCGGCATGAGACTTATTAAAGGCATAGGAAGCGAAGCTTTCGATCTCCCGGAACAGTTCTTCCGCCGTTTTCTGATCCACGCCCCGGTTCAGGCAGCCCTCTACCTCCCAGGAGCCATCCTCCCGCCGCTGCCCGTGCAAAAAGATCTGCCGTTCCTTTTCCAGCACGTCGCGCTTTTTCTTCGCCATGGCCCGGCGTACAATATCCGCCCGTCCCAAAGAATAGCCTGCCAGCTCCCGGAAGATCTGCATGACCTGCTCCTGGTAAATGATACAGCCATAGGTCACGTCCAAAATTGGCTTCAGCTTTTCATGGCGGTATACCACCCGGTCAGGGTGTTTCCGGTTTTCGATATACATGGGAATAAACTGCATGGGGCCGGGGCGGTACAGGGAAATAATGGCAATGAGGTCTTCAATGCTTTCCGGCTCCGCCTGGGAAAGCAGACGCTTCATGCCGCCGGATTCAAACTGGAATACCCCCACCGAATCCGCCTGGGCCATCATACGGAAGGTTTCCCCATCGTCTTCAGGAATGGCTTCTATGGAAAAATCCGGTTCCCGGCGGCGAATGAGCTTTTGGGCGTTATCGATCACAGAAAGGTTTCTCAGGCCCAGAAAATCCATTTTCAAAAGGCCAAGCTCTTCAATGGCGGTCATGGTAAACTGGGTCACTACCACATCGTCGTTTTTTGCCAGGGGCACGTATTCTGTAACGGGCCTGTCTGTGATCAGCACCCCCGCCGCGTGAGTGGAGGCATGGCGGGGCATGCCCTCCAGCTTTCGGGCCATATCCACCAGGGCCTTTACCTGCTCGTCGCTTTCGTACTGCGCGCGGAAGCTCTGGGAGCTTTTCAGGGCCGCGTCCAGCGTGATGCCCAGCTCCATGGGCACCTGCTTTGCCACCTGATCCACCTTGTTATAGGGGATCGCCATGGCTCTGCCCACGTCCCGCAGGGCCCCTCTAGCGGCCATGGTGCCGAAAGTGACGATCTGCGCCACGTGATCCGCACCGTACCGATCCAGCACATACTGAATGATCTCGTCCCGGCGCTCATCGCTGAAATCGATATCAAAATCCGGCATGCTCACCCGCTCGGCATTGAGAAAGCGCTCAAAGATCAGGCCATAGCGAATGGGGTCTACATTGGTAATGCCCACGCAGTAGGCGCAAAGGCTTCCCGCGCCGGAGCCTCTGCCCGGCCCAACGGGGATCCCCACACTTTTCGCGTAGCGAATGAAATCCCACACGATAAGATAGTAGTTTACATAACCCATCTGCGAGATCACGCTAATCTCATAGCTTAAACGATCTAAAAGAGACTGCTCCGGCTGCTCTCCGTACCGTTTTTTAAGGCCCTCAAAGCACAGGCTTTTGAAGAAGCTCTCGCTGTCGCTGCCGTCCGGAGGGTCAAATCTGGGCAGCTTTGTTTTTCCGAATTCGATCTCCACCCGGCAGCGCTCAGCGATCTTTGCGGTATTGTCCGCCGCCTCCGGCAGCTCCGGGAAAAGCGCCCGCATTTCTGCTTCGCTTTTCACATAGAATTCCTCGGAGCCGAACTCCAGCGTATCCTCGTCCTCCACCGTGCGCCCTGTCTGAATGCAGATCAGGACATGGTGCATGGCGCTGTCCTCTTTTTCGATATAGTGGCAATCGTTAGTCACCACCAGCGGAATCCCGGTCTCTTTGGAAAGGCGAATGATCTGCGGGTTTACATAATGCTGGTTTTCTAGCCCATGATCCTGAATCTCCAAAAAGAAATTCTCCGGGCCGAAGATTTCCCGATACCGCAAAGCGGCTTCCTTTGCCCCGGCATAATCGTTTCGGGAAAGAGCCTTGGGAATTTCTCCGGCAAGGCAGGCGGACAGGGCGATCAGACCCTCATGGTGCTGCTCCAGCAGCTCAAAGTCCACCCGGGGCCGGTTATAAAAGCCCTCCGTCCAGCTTTTCGATACCATGGCGATCAGATTGCGGTAGCCCGCTTCATTTTCACAAAGCAGCACCAGATGGCGGTTTTCGCTGTCCAGCTCGTGCACTCTGTCAAACCGGGTACGCTTGGCCACGTAGACCTCGCAGCCTAAAACGGGCTTGATGCCCCGCTTTTTCGCCGCCTTGTAAAACTCGATCACACCGTACATGCAGCCATGGTCGGTGATGGCCACCGAGGTCTGGCCCAGCTCCTGAATCTTATCCAGCAGCCGCTCGATCCGGCAGGCGCCGTCCAAAAGGCTGTATTCCGTATGCAGATGCAGATGCGCAAAAGCCATGCTTTCACCGCCCTTTCCGAAGCTATGCCGCCGCTTTTCCCGCTTCTCAGCCCAATTCCCGATGAATGGCGCTCAAAAGCTCCCGGGTGCTGTCGCAGCTGTGCTCCCAATACATGATGCCCAAAAGCCCCGCTTCCTTTACAAAAGCCGCTTTCAGGGACACGGCCTCGGGGCTTTCATAGCTGATAAATTCCGAACCGTTCCACAACCAGGCCGCCTGAGCCTCCTCGTCCCAATACCGGGTAAAACCGCCCTTTTGCAGAAATTCCGGGGTAAGGTCGCTGTAGGCGGGGCCGCCCATTCCCACGCTTTCCGCCTCTTGCAAAAGGCCGTGATTCTCTCCACTTTTCACGCCAGTCCAGCGGCGGGAATAGAAGGCCGCGCCCACCACCAGCTTGGAAAGAGGAACACCGGCGTTGTGAAACAGCGTGACGATATCTCTGGTGTTCACCATTCTGTCGTCTCCTGCCGTGGCAAAGAGCGCCGCGTGATGCCCTGTTCGATGAGAAAAGCCGCCGCACATATCATAGGTCATCAGTTGTACATAGTCCACGATCTGTGCTACCTTGTCCATCTCCGTATCCCGCACAAAATACTCTCCAGCTCCCGCGGCGATGGAAAGGCTTTTTTCTCCCAGCTGCCCCCGCAACGCTTTTAACAGCAGAGTGAAATTTTCCCGGTCGGCAGGAGAAAAATCGATCCCGGCCTGGTCGCTGCAGGGATATTCCCAATCGATATCGATGCCGTCCAGGCACAGACGTTCCACCGCCTCCGCGCAGGATCGGGCAAAGCGCTCCCGCCCCGCCGCCGTCATGGCCATGTTGGAGAAGCCGCCCGCTCCCCAGCCGCCTACCGACAGCACAATGTGAATTTCCGGGTTCCATTCCCGGAACCTTTTCAGCAGGCCGATGTTGGTAAGCCCGCTGAGATCCAGCAGCCCATCCTTCACCAGCCCAAAAGCCAGATTTACATGAGTCAGGCGGCTGAGGTCCTCCCGGGTGATACTAGGCAGCGCGTCATTCATGGCATAGGCAAGTATATAATGCTTCATCTGATTTTTCTCCTTCCCGTATCTCTCCGGTCGTTGGAAATGCTTTGTATATAAGTTTACATAATCTTCTTGCCTGTTTCCAGATACTTCTCGCCCAGCTCCAGCAGCCGTTCCAGCCGATGGTTCACGCCGCTTCGGCTGATCCCCAGGGCTTCTCCCAGCTGGCGCAGAGTCATTTCCGGGTTTTCCAGCCGCAGCCGGGCCAGCTCCCGCAGTCCATCGGGAAGGTTTGAAAGCTCCCCCACATCGTTCAGGACCGCAATCGCGGCGATCTGCCGGGCAGAGGCAGAATAGGTTTTATCCATATTAGCCGTCTCGAAATTTGCCTTACGGTTGATATCGTTTTTGGCTTCCTTATACATACGAACCTGCATCAGCTCCATGGAAGCTCCCGCCGCTCCCAGAAAAGTAAGCAGATCCTCGATCTGCCCGCTTTCCTTCCAGTAAACCACATAGCTGCCCTTGCGGGAGGCAAGCAAGGGATTGACCGGAAAGGCGGTCACCTCGCTTAGCAGGGTGTAAAGCTGGTTTGCGAGCTTCTGGTAGGGCACGGCAAATTCCAGGTGATACCCCTTCTGAGGGTCCGCCGCCGTGCCGCAGGTAAGAAACGCCCCGCGGAGAAAGGCGGCCTGGCAGCAATCATCTTCCAGCACGGCCCGGTTGATGCGCAGGCTCGTCTCCCCGCCGGTATGGCCAAAGGCGGAAAGCAGGCGGAGCCGGGAATCCTCGTCCTGCAGGGCGACCCGATAGGCGGGCTTTTTTCGCCTGCTCACACCATAGGAAAGCTCTCCCCCCGCTCCGGCGGCAGCCGCGGCCAGCTCCAGCATACGGCGGGCAACACCGCCGTTTTCCGTCACATAAGCGGTTTCCCTGAGAGAAAAGCATTTGGAAAACAGCCACATACCATAGCATTCGGCACGCAGGCAACAGGTTTTCTTGTTTTCAAGTTTACATAACTCAGATTTGATGCTTGAGGAAAAAGACATTGCCACTCACCCACAGTAAAGAAAAATTTCTCTTTTCCGAATATGCTTAAAACGCTGGCTGCTATTTGTGCGGCACTGCCTTAAAATTTCTGAATATCCCGGTGCGTTACGCTGGTTTTGATCCCCTTTTCCCCCAGGTAATCGCACATATACTGGGCCAGAGCCACCGAACGGTGATGCCCGCCGGTACAGCCCACGGCGATCACGAGCTGGCTCTTTCCCTCCTTGCTGTATAGAGGCAGAAGGTAGTCCACCATATCCGTAAAGCGGGAAACAAAGCCGATGGTCTCTTCCTTTTCCATCACATAGTCCCGCACCGCCGCGTCAAGGCCGGTCTGCGGCCGAAGGGCTTCGTCATAAAAGGGATTGGGCAGGCAGCGTACATCAAAAACCAGGTCGGACTCCATGGGAATCCCAAACTTAAAGCCGAAGCTGATACAGTGTACCGCCAGAGAATCGCTTGGGCTGCTCAAAAACAACTCGGTGATCCGGGCCTTCAGCTGTGCGGGAGATACCCCGGAGGTGTCGATCACATAATCGGAGCACTCCTTCACAGGCTTCAGCATTTCCCGCTCCAGGCGAACGGCCTGCTCCAGAGAGCCGTTCAGGTCGTCGGAAAGGGGATGCTTCCGCCGGGTCTCCTTGAACCGGCGCACCAGCACAGCGTCGGAGGAATCGAGAAACAGGATCTTATAGGGCTTCTTGTCTCGCTTCAAAGCTTCCATGGCGGTAAAGAAAGATTTGAAGAGTTCTCCACCCCGTGTATCGGTCACCACCGCCACGCGGTTGCGCAGCCCTTCCGATTTGATGCAGAGGTCGTAAAAAACCGGGATCAGCGCCGGGGGCAGATTATCCACACAGAAAAAGCCAATATCCTCCATGGCGTGCATCGCCCTTGTTTTTCCGGCTCCGGAAAGCCCTGTTACAATCACAAATTCCATCTGCCCAACAACTTCCTTTCCTGTTTTTCCTTCCGCCTTCAGCCGTTTTCCTCGCCGGTGACCCGAATCTCACATTCCAGCATGATCTCCTTTTGGGCGGCCACAGTTTCCTTGATTACGGCGATCAGCTCCAGCACATCCCGGCAGGATGCGCCGCCGGTATTGACAATAAACCCGGCGTGTTTCGGGCTGACCTGGGCGCCGCCTACCGTTTTGCCCTTGAGGCCGCATTCTTCGATCAAAGCGGCAGCAAAGCCGTTTTGCGGACGCTTGAAGATGCTGCCCGCACTGGGCATATCATAGGGCTGCTTCTCTTTCCGGCGGCTCATGAGTTCCTCCATTTTTGCGGAGATCTCCTCCCGGCTTCCCGGCACAAGCTGATACTCCACGGAAAGGATCACATCCCTCCCGCCCGTATACCGGCTGTGCCGGTAAGAAAACGCCAGCTCTTCCCGGGGCACGGCGACGATCTCTCCCCGGGCGGTAAGATGGGTAACGCTTTCCACTACGTCCTTCATTTCGCCGCCATAGGCTCCAGCATTCATATAAGCCGCACCGCCGGCTGAACCGGGGATCCCCCAGGCAAATTCCAGCCCGGAAAGGCCGCGGTCCCTGGCAAAAGCGCACACGGAAGCCAGCGGCGCGGCGGCTCCCGCGCGGATCGTTTTTCTGTCCGGCAGCAACTCGATCCCGCTAAAATCACCGCTCAAGGCGAGCACCGCCCCCCGGATCCCCTGATCCGAAACCAGCAGATTAGAGCCGTTTCCCAGCAGCAGCCACGGCAGCTTTTCTTCTTCTAAAATTCGCAGAAGGCCGGTAAGCTGTTTTTGGTCTGTCACCATGAAAAACCGATCAGCCGGGCCGCCGATGCGAAAGGTGGTATGGCGGCTCATGGGCTCTTCCCGCAGGCAGGCGCAGCCCAGCTTCTGTACGGCGCCGTCAAGCCGCGAATAATCAAATCGCAAAAAAGTCCCTCCGTTTTATGGCCGGTGTTCTCCCTCGCCAAGATAGGTTCTGTTGGTAAAAATATGCGTATGCTCCCGAAGATAGGCCTGCAGCCGCTCCTCAGAAGCGTTCAGGATCAATTCCTCGGGAAAGTCGATTTCTTCCAACATACGAAGCGCAAAGCCGAACTCTCCCACCTTTGTTTCAAAATGGGCGTCGGAATCCACCACAATGGGAACGCCGTATTTTTTGCAGGCCAACGCAATTTTTTTGCAGTTTTCTGCATTCTGCTTTCTGGCTTCAAAGGTGTGATTATTGATCTCCACCAGCTTGTGGTTCTCGCCGAAGGCCGGGATCACTTTCTCCACATCGTAAGCAAACAACGGGTCGCCGCTGTGGGCGATCACGTTGATATGCGGATTTTTCGCCACCTGAAGCCAAAGATGGGTGCTCTTTTCCACATTAGGCTCTTCCAAGCCTGCCTGTCCCAAATGGTGGATCGAGGCAACGCCCCAATCCAGACGTTCGAATTCCGCTTCGGAAACGTCCAGCGTTCCCTCAAAATCCATAATATTCGCTTCGATCCCCACAATGGTCATCACGCCCCGATGATAGAGAGGCAGCTCCCGCAGACAGGAAAAATAGAATTCCTCCGGCTTTGGAGCACCGGGCATGGAAACGGCATGATCTGTAACGGCAATGGCGGAAAGGCCTTTGTTGGCCGCGGCCTGCACCATCTCGGTCAGAGAGCTGTAGGCATGGGTAGAGGCCAGCGTGTGGGTGTGCAGATCGGCGATCAGGTGGTAACGTGTCATACTCAAATATCCAGATCCTTTCTGATATCCGCACCCTGCAGATCGGCCATATCCATGCCCAGGCTGGAAAGCAGCTCCTGGGCGGCGTTATAGCCCATTTTCTTCTGGCGGTTATTCATAGCGGCCACCTCGATAATGATTGCCAGATTCCGTCCGGGCTTCACCGGAATGGTGATCACCGGCACCCGAATGCCCAATATCTCTGTGAATTCGCTGTCGATCCCCATGCGGTCATACACCTTGGTGGCGTCCCACAGCTCCATATTGATGCACATATCGATCTTCTCCGTAAGCTTTACGGCGCCCATACCGAAGATCCGCCGGGCATTGATAATGCCGATGCCCCTCAGCTCGATAAAATGACGGATATTTTCCGGGGCCTGCCCCACCAGCGCCTTCCGGGAGGTGCGGCGGATCTCCACCGCGTCGTCGGCAATCAACCGATGACCGCGTTTGATCAGTTCGATGGCGGTCTCGCTTTTTCCGACACCGCTGTCACCTACCAACAGGATCCCTTCGCCGTACACCTCCACCAAAACGCCGTGGCGGGTAATTCTGGGTGCCAGCTCCACATTCAAAAGGGAAACCAGATCCGCCACCACATTGGAGGTAGAATCCTTTGAAGTAAGTAGGGAAATCTCATAGGATTTCGCTGCCTCCAGCATGTAATCAGGAGGCTCGATCCCGCGGGCAACAATCACTGCCGGGGGACGCAGGGCAAAAAAGTTATTGATAGACTGCCTTTGCTTTTCTTCGCCCAGAGACGCCAAAAGCGCCGTTTCCGAAAGGCCCAAAATCGCGATACGATGCGGATCAAAATAATCGCAGAAGCCATTCAGCTCCAGGCCCGGGCGGTTGACATCCTTCGACCGGATCCTGATCTCTTCCGCGCTTTTCGGGAGATACATCTCCTGAAGGGCCAGTTCTTTGATAATTTTCGCAAGGGGGATCGTGTATTCTTCCGTCATGGGTTACGCCCTTCCTCTCTGTTATGATATGCTTGCCAAAAAAGCGACTGCCACGCCTTGGAACCTGTATTCACAACCGAAGTGCGCCGACAGAGCGAGGCTTTTCCCACGCTTTTTCTGCCACCTCGGCTATGAATACAGCCCTTATTTTTCTATTATAAGCGAAATGGCCGAAAAAATAAAGAGGAAACCGGAGAACTCTTTTTTATTTTGTCCTGCTCTCCACCTCGCGCTTTCGTGTTTTCCAAAAGCAGCGCGCATGGTTTTTCCTCCCATTTCCTCACAAAAAAGGCAGCTCTTTAAAAAATGAAAATCTGACAAAAAATAACCCTTGCATTTTCCAGCAAGGTGTGTTATAGTAAATAAGCTATCTCAAGAGAGTCAGCAAAATCAAATATCGCGGGGTGGAGCAGTTCGGTAGCTCGTCGGGCTCATAACCCGAAGGTCGTAGGTTCAAATCCTGCCCCCGCAACCATTTTCCCCTAAGACCGAATTCAATGTACTTTGTATATTGAATTCGGTCTTATTTTTTATGTCTATACGGTCAATCAGAAGATGCACAGCTTTCTCATCGGGAACGGCTTTAATGGTTTCCAGCCATGCTCTGATCTGTTCTACTGTAAAGTCCTTCGGCGGCTCTGTTTCCTGCAGAGCCGCTATTTCTATTTTCAGAGCTTTCATCTGCTCTCCAATATCCGCAACTACCTCAGCGGGCAGCTCTCCGCTGGAAAGATTTTTCATCAGCGAATCATACTCTTTCTGCTTTTCTGCAATTCGCTTCTTCAGTACCGCCTTAAATTCTTCCATGCGTGAGCCCTCTCCGTTCCGATACTTCCGGAGAGCGTCTGAAATGACTTTCTGGTTTTCTTCGGAAAGAAGCTCGTGCAGATATTTGACTGCCGCACGATCCACTTCTTCCATATGCACTGCCGGAGCACCGCACTTGGCGGAACAGACAAAATAGTGATAGGTATGCCCTTTGCGCTCGGACTTCTGCGCGTGCATTTTTGCCCCGCATTCGCAATAGACTAATCCACTGCACAAATAGTCCGCTTTTTTCCCTGTTTGCTTCCGCTTTGTCATAATCCTCTGCACCTCCGCAAATTGTGCCTTGCCGATAATAACCGGCAGGCCATTTTCTATTCTGATAGCATTTGGCTTTCCGCGCCGGTCCGCCCTGTCCTTTTCTTCATCAGGGGTGTAAAGGAACACCCCTGTATACTTCTCATTTCTCAGCATTTCATAGATTTGCGTATATTTGATGGGTTTTCCCCGTTTCCCGCGAATCCCCCGTTCCTGCATTTCCCGAAGGAGCTCTGTAAATCCTGCCCGCTCCTGAGCTGCCCTGAAAATCCGCTTGACATAGGCAGCTTCCAGCTCATTTATCACATAATGCTGGTCTACCACATCATAGCCGAAAGGCGGGTATCCCCCGGTATGCAGCCCTTTCAGCGCCGTTTCCCGCAAGCCCTTCTTGGTTTCAGACGCCAGATTGTCAATATAGTATTCTGAAAGGCTCCACATCAGGGCACGCATAATCTTCGCTTCATTGGTCGTGCCAAAATCCTGCGCCACGGCCACCAGTTTCACGCCTTTATCGTTCAGGCGCTTTTCCAAATTGACGTGCTCTCCCAGATTTCGGGCGATACGGTCGTATTTATGAATGAGGATAATATCAAATAAGCCCTTATCGGTATCCCGCAAGAGCTTCTGATATTTTACCCGGCCGGCCGTCTTGCTGCCTTTCCCGCTTATAGCTTCATCGGCATACACTTCCAGCACCTGAAGCTCATGCTTTGCTGCATACTCCCTGCAGGCTCGCACCTGTGCTTCTATACTGTCCTCTGTTTGCTTGTCCGAGGAAAACCGGGCGTAGATTGCGGCGGTAGATATGAGAATCACTTCTTTCGCTTCATAATTCATTAAAATCAGTCTTCGCTATCCCTGCGGGAGGATTTCTCTTTTTGCATCTTTATTTCCTCCGCTTCCTTTTCCAAGAACTCATGGTATCTTGCCACGCGCTCTTTGTCAGGAATATCTTCAAACACTTTTTGGGATACGGGGTGAAAGCTATAAAACTCTTTTGTTCTTGCTTTTTCAAGCTCGTACCGCTCTCTGGATATCGCGTAATGTGAAAACGATGAGTAGTTTCTATCAATGTTCCTCAGCAAATTGCACAAAGTACTATTCTGCTCATTTTCCGGGTCATTAAAATAAACAGTGACCCTTACGTAAGGGTTATCTGTCTGAATGATATGATCTTTTATTTCTATATCAAAACCCAGCCCTTCAGTCTCGACTAACTGGTAAAGCAAATCTGCAATATCACCCCACGTAGAAAGCGAAACAGACTTTGACGGCGCATTTACGCTCTCCAATTCATGCCCCAAAAGATAATCTGTACTTACTGATAGGACTTTGGATATTCGTGAAAGATTTTCATATTTGGGAATTGTTTCAGGATTCTTCTTCCAATAACTAACTATTGACTTATCTAATCCAGCTTTATGCGCTGCAGCAGAAGGCGAAATATTTCTCTCCTTACAAACCGAGCAAAAAATTTCATAGAAAGTCATAACTTTCACTCTCCACTCTACAAAATGTTAAAAGTTTGTGAATTTACTCATATCATCATTGACAACACAACGGAACGCTCATATAATGTGAGTGAACTCAAATTCACGTGTATCTACTCAATGAATTGTACCACGTGAAATTTTGAATTTCAAGAGGTGAATTTTTATGAGAGTTTCTAGGCAAAAAGTTGAGTTGCTTATGGCTGTTAAATGTTTGAACCCGAAAGACATTGTCGCAAAGGCGGGCATTTCTTATCCAGCACTAGTGCGAGCTTACGCTGGGCGAAGTAAGCCGAGCACCATCGGTAAGATAGCAAGAGCGCTAGATGTAGAACCGGATAAGATTCTTAATGAGGAGGAATCGGACGATGAAAGGTGAGTTAGCCTGCTGCCACATTCCTGTCTCCGGCTACATGGTACGCCAACCGGACGGCAGTTTCGCGCTTGACCCTGAGCGTTCCACATATGCCGATATTCCCGCTGATACTATCGCCCGTTTTCTGATTGAGAAACTGGGGTTGGACACCAAGGAAGGTGGATATACACCCTAAGTATGGAAAGGAGGTGCGGGACATGAAAAACACAGGACAGCAGCCGCACAGCAGATTCAAATACTTTGTATGGACGGTCACAGCGCTGGGACACCTGACCCAGCGGAGACGCTACCATAATTGGAGTGACGCCACCGTTTGCCGGGAAGCTGTTTCAGCACTACATATCTACTTGCTGGAATGGGCGGCGGAACGGAGCAAACAGGGAGAGAAAGAGTCGAACCCGGCTATAGCCTACGGGCTGGAGAATGAGATAGCTGCGGCAGTGGACTTCCTCATCGGCGTAGCCGATGGAGAGACAGCAGGAGATTTTGACGGCTTCTTTTCAGCAATGAATACGTTTTACAAGCTGGGTTTATTGAGGGCAGAGCATATCACGCCGGAGGCATATCGGCAAAAAACAAAAGGAGGACAAGATGGAAAATAAAACTACAGAAAAATCGGAAATTCTTGAGATGATGGAAGCGTTTGATGCAGTAGTGGATCAGTATGTTAAAACAGATTGGGGCAAACGCACTGCACTGGTCGAAGAATTTTGTGACTGCTGCTCAGTCTCATTTCCCGACAAGCCCAAGGTTTCCCCCCAATCACCGCTGGCCTTTGCGTTCTTTTCGTTTGTGAGCGGTGTTGAATGCGGACAATCCCAAGCGGCAGATTCCGAGACAGAGTAAGGTTTCCAGCGGGTTTCCGTTCAAAAAGCCCGCCTCCAGCCCGAAAGGGCACTTCACACTCCTCCTCAACATAGACCGCTTCCCGCCCATCGGGAGGCGGTCGGGAGAGGAAGAAAGGACACATACCAATAATGGCTATGGAATACTTCTGCTGCTATCACAGTTACGCAAGAAAGCTGGCAAGGCTCTCAGATCAAGAGGTAGGGCGGCTATTCCGGGCATTGCTTACATACAGCGAAACCGGCGAGACGCAGGAACTTACGGGACGGGAGAATGTAGCCTTTGACTTTATTGCTGACGACATTGATAGGGCAAAGGAAAAATACGAGGAAAGGTGCCGCAGAAACAGCGAGAATGCAACCAGCGGTCGTGAACGAGCGCTATCGACCGCCAGCGAACGCGCACAATCGCATACGAACGCTAGCGACCGCACACGACCGCATACGAACGCCAGCGAAACGAGCCAAAGCAAAGAAAAAAGCAAAAACAAAAACGAAAAAAGACCTTCTTCTACACCGCCAATGAGCAGTAATCATAGGAAATCCTATGATATTGACGAAGTAGAAGCATTGAGCCATTTTGACATCCCTGATGAGCTGTAGAAAGCCATTACCAGCGGAGAAAGGAGGGAAACGCCATGAAAGAAGCAGCGGCATTGGAGAACTGGACGGCTGTCCAAAAACTCTTACAGAATTATCATGGGCTAAATCTTGTGCCGATGGCAAGAACAATCCCCGGAAGTATATTGGTCAAACTCGATGAAGCCGGAAAAGAACTGCTTAAGCTGGGAGAAGTAAACCCTGCCTATAAACTGCAATTCAATCTTCTGCAAGCTCACTACGTAGATGGAATTTCACTTGAAAAGCTGGAAGAGCAATATGGGCTTTCCCAAAGGTTGATTTACTTTTATCTGGGACGAGGACTCGACTTCTTGACCGATTTGATCTACAACGACCCGCCCCCGGCGGGATAACATAGATATCCAGGAGCCGGAGTTCTCCGGTTCCCGCAAGAAAAGCGAGGTGAAATAAGGCAGAAAGGGTTGTATTGGAGCAGAATTTGCGGTACAATCGAAGTAAAGAAATTCGACCGAAAAACAGCGTTTAGGAGGATTCAGCATGAAAAAAACAGGCATTTTGAAGAAAATAGCAGCGGGACTTTTGACAGCGGCCATGCTCGCCGGAGCCGCCGTGACGGCTCACGCCGCCAGTGTGGCGGATTTCAAGGACGTGTCTCCCAAGGCATGGTACTATGACGCCGTGGAATACGCCGCGGATAACGGGCTGTTCCAAGGGACGACCCCCAACAGGTTCTCCCCCAACGGTGCAATGACAAGGGGTATGTTCGTGACCGTTCTCAGCCGCTATGCCCAAATCGACGAAAGCCAATATCTGCTGTACCGCTTCCGTGACGTGAAGCAGGGCGCATATTATGCACCAGCTGTTGAATGGGCTGCCCGATACGGTATTGTTTCCGGCACGGGAAAGGATACCTTCTCCCCCAATCAGAAAGTAACCAGAGAACAGATTGCCACGTTCCTGTACCGCTATGCCAAAGCCACCGGCAACGATACCTCCTATTCCGAGGAAGCCTATAACAGCTTCCCGGACAGGTCTCAGGTAAGCTCCTTTGCCGTGGAGGCTATGAAATGGGCAACCTCCCATGGAATCATAAACGGCAGCGGCGGCAAGCTGAAGCCCAGAGGCACAGCCACCCGGGCGCAGGTAGCGCAGGTGTTCCTGTCCGCTAAGGATATCCTCATCAGCAATACGATGGTGGTGGAACCCCAAATGCCGGAGGAGGCACCTGTAGAGCCTGTTACAGACCCCAAGGCCCACCCTGACAATGTGTTCAACGTGTTCGCACGGGAATACAGTGCTACCAATGACTGGCAGGTCTCTGACAAAAGCAAGATGGATCCCTCCGAGCAGGCGCAGCTCATCGAGCTGCTGAAGGGCAAGACCGGCAACATGGTTTGGAATGATATCGCGCTGAACGGTATGACCGTTGGAAGAGTGGGCGGAACTCGTACAGAGCTTGTTCATGGAGGAAATGGAGATTATACCGTAAAAAAATCCTCTATGGAAAAAGTGGCAGAAAACATTTTGCAAGATTTGAGCACACATTCTGACATTAAGTATTTCTCTGTTTCACTGGGAAGCTATACAAACAGCGATGGTGTCGTTGAAAATGAGGACATTTTTTACTATCTCTACTTTATCAATACCCCTGATGCGTTTGTAGACCCCGCCGACAGCGCCTATACCGCAAAAGTCAAGCGGCTGGTAGCAGAACGCCTCCCCTCCGGGTTTGTGTGGTCTAAAAAAGCAAAGAATGGCGGCTGGAGTACTTCGACCACCTGGTATGACGGCGGTGCGGACGAAGAAGCGGATTTCATCGTACACAGCTACGAGCATATGTGGATCAGCGACGGCAAGTCTCACGAAGGGAAAGTTTGCTACTACATTTCCTTTGAGGGAATTGACGAATGGAGCGGCAGGGAAATTCTGAAGCACTATTACGCCTGATATTTTTCAAAACTGAGTCCTCCTCCCAACCCAGACCCGCTAGAGAAATTCAGCGGGTTTTTCTACCCACAAAAACTTGAATCAGAAAGGAAAAAATAATGAAATCAATCAATCGAACTTCAAAATTTCTTATTGTTCTTATGGCAGCAATTTTCTGCCTGAGTGGCGTCTTTCCGGCATTCGCCTACTTCCAGAATGCGGAAGAGGCGTCAGGAGGAACTGCTCCGGTCACTGAACGGAAAGTCCTGACCGCCGAAGAAAACGGTACACTACTGAACGAGGAAACGGGACTGCTGGAAACACCCATGACTTGCGAGGAAGCACCGGCACCCCAAAACGGAATGCGTCGATCTGCAACAAAAACCACCGTGACAGGCACTTTAGTGGAAAGCCATGATATCCGCTGTATCGAAAGCCCAGTTTCCGGGCTGACCAGCCTGGGTCACGGGGACGGCAGTATTTCCTATCAGACCGTAAAGGCAATGAAAAAGGACGGAAAGTACAAGGTTGTTTACTGCCTGGAATACATGAAGCCCTCGGCAAACGGCGTGGATTATACTCAGGGATCTCCCGCAGAGTACAATGACGAGACCCGAAAAATCATCGGCGATATCATCGCCAACGGCTGGCAGTACACCGGGGACAAATTCGGCAAGGGAACGCCTTTCGAGACAGAACGCTATAAGTTCTGCGCCACACAGATGATGATCTGGGCGGCGCTTGGTGGAAACATCTATTATGATTCCAACGGCGTTATTACCTTTAAGGACTGCGTTTCCCACGATGTGGAGCTTATCGCCCTGAAATCCGGCGCTTACAATGAGTACTACGCCTATTTCTTCCAGTTGAAGAATAAGCTCGTTGCCCTGCGGAAGATTCCCAGCTTTGCTCGAAGAACTCCCCAAGAATCGAGAAACGATATTCACACCCTTCCCGTTCAAGAAGACGGCACCTTCACAAACACCCTCAGCGACAAAAACAAGGTGCTGGATCGCTTTGATTTTACCTTCCCCAATCCCGCTGTTACCACCTCCAAAAATGGAAACTATCTCCGGCTCACCAGCACAGAGGAGCTGACCGACCCTGTGACCTCCCTGGAAGCCAAGTATGAGATTGAGGGGGGAGACGGCGCTTTCATTCTCTGGAAAGCCGGGAACAGCTACCAGCCAATCGTAGAGTGCCAGGATAATACAGTTGATCCCGTACCTGCCTACCTCGCCGTGCAGACCGGGGAAGGCGAGCAGGAGGAAATCCCGTGGGAAGGCAAAGTTAGGTTCATTAAAATGGATTCCGAAACCGGGAGAACTCCACAGGGTGACGCTACTTTTGCCGGAGCCGTGTATGGCTTCTACGACAAAAACGACACCCTGCTGGATACGTATATTACTGATTCAAAGGGAGAGTTTGTCACAAAATCTTATCCCGCCGGAACATACTACTTCAAGGAAATCTCCCCGCCTCGCGGGTATCTGCTCAGCGATGAGAAAGCATGGGTCGATATCACCCCGACCCCCGCAGAACTGGCTTTGAAAAACGCTACTCCCAGTGAGATCATTCTGAAAGAGGCAGCGACCAACAAGCTGACCTTGAACGGAGAGGCTTCCCATTCCAAAGCGCAGTCTAAGGTAACTGCCAAAACAGTGGAAAACCTTCCTGTCAATACGCTGGAGGTCATGGACAAAACAAAGGACGGTTTCTTCCCCGTCAAACTAACGATGAAGAACGAAAAGGGAGAAGCCAGGTCTGACGTCCTCGTTTATTTTGATTTTTATGGCGAAGAATTTCTCGCCATCACAGATGGAAACGGAGAATGTGGCTTTCTGCCCTCTGCACCACTCACCACCTTAAAAAATGGCGGATGTATCTGCTTAGACATCGGACAGGTTGTAAATGGAGACGTAGCCCCCTTTGATGACACGCGGGAAAAGGTCTTAGACAACTTCTTGCAGGGAAATGAATTTAGCAGCAGCTACAGGAATATCGATGGTATCAAGTATTCCTATCCGCAGAGCTAAATAAGCCAATCTTGAGAGGGGAACAGCAAGGGGATTCCCAGCTTTCCCCTCTCTCTTTTTACCCAAAAGCGAGGGAGAGTAGATGTTTGGTTACAGACCGAAAGCTAAAACCCTCTCTCATTCGCCCCAAGAGACCCGATTGACGGTTTACTCTTAGCCAGCACTGGATTACAGGACACACCGTAGGACACAGAACAGGACACAGTCCTGTTCTGCTCCTCCGGCGCTGTAATCCGCTGGTTAGGGGCAAGCCCCTAAAACCCCCTCTGCACGCCATTAAGACACCCATAAAAATCAAGGAGAACAGAAAATGAATGCAGCAAAAATACGGGATTCGCTGATGCACATCATACAAGGAATCACGGGTCTGGTGTATATTATAAACTCTATATCATATTTAGCGGAAGAAGGCTCCCACTGTACCGAAAAGGAAGACGCAGAGGCCATGAAACTGATATCACAGCGATTTAGTGAATATCGAGACGAGTTGAAGCAAATCCACGCTGCTTTAACAGAACAGCACGAAAAAGAAACGAAAGAAATGAGGGATCACCTTGCCAAGGAACAGGAGCAACAGTGTACACGTGTACCTGTCTGACATTGAAAAGCAGCGGCTGACAGAGTATGCCAAGAAGTGCAATGTTTCCGAAAGCGGGTATCTCCGCCGTCTGCTCCTCGGCATTGCCCCCAGCGAATTTCCACCTGGTGACTATGCGGCAATCCTGCAAAGCATGTTAGACATTGCCAATGACTTACAGGATATTGCCAGAGTAGCAAAGGAAATCGGGGATATCGACAGTGAAAACATCGGAAAGCTGATGAAAAACCAGTATTCCCTGGTTCGGGAGTTGACTGAGGAAGCGTATCAGACCTCCCCGCTTCTCTCAGGCAAGGGGACAAAAATGATTCGAGACGGTCAGCAGATTCCCATTGCGGAACTCCCGGAATCGCTGGAGGAAAGTTGCCGCCCCATTGACACGGAAGGAGCGTAAAATACAAATGAGCAAGCAGAAATCTATCACCCTGTACTGCACAGAAAGCGAATACCGGGCATACCGGGACGGCGCTGCCATAGAAGATGTTACCATCAGCATCTATCTCCGCCGCCAGCTCCAACGGCTTTCCTATGGAAAATCTGCGCCACCGGAGTGGCTCGGGGAAGCTGTTGTGGAGCTTCGGAAAATCGGGAATCTCTTAAATCAGATTGCCGCTGTAGCGAACTCCACAGGCAAAATCGACGCTGAAATCTATGCGGATAACGTCCGCAAACTGTTCCTGCAGATTGAAAAACTGGAACGGCAAAGCGCCCCTTCCGGGCGGTAGAAAATCAAATTCAGGGGTGTGAAAACAGATGCTTTGCTGGTTTTTGGATTTAAAATCAGCTCTCCCGCTCCTCAAAAGGAGGCAGGAATGATATGGAAAACCATCATAGAAAGGCATGGTTTTCCCATCTCAGCCAGCACCGCACGGTGACCCACGAAATGTCCCATTAAAATGGCACATTTGTGTTCCCCCGCGCATTGGTCAGGGGCAAGCCCCTGATACCCCAAAATCCGCCGCATTCACACCCCCACATTTATTTACAGAAAGGAAGGTTTCATTCTATGGGAAATTCTCAAAAGATGATTAGAACTCACGTCACCCTTTCCCGCAGGGATAAGGAAAAATTAGTCCATGACGCAGCCCTTTGTAATATGTCCCAAAACGAATATGTGCGCCGGATCCTCCGGGGCGAAAAGCCGAGAGCTTTTCCGCCGAAAGAGTTCATGGAGATCCTTTCGACCATGAACAGGATACAGCGCAGCCTTATACGGATAGCAGATGTTGCACAGTATTCTGAACCTGCCAACGACAAATCGATTTTGACTCTGATTGACGCCTACAACACCATCATTAAGGAATTGGAAGAATGGGCGTTCGGAGAGTAACGCTTAAAACAGGCAGACAGGAAGCCCTGACCGTATCGGTCAGGGCTTTTCCTAAATGTAATATTAGTCTTCCAGTACAATGCAATTAACAGTTCCACTATGGGCAGTACAGCCGTCGATGGCGATAATCCCTTTCCCATAGTAGGGGCTAAAATCAGCGTCCGTTCCAAATTCTGATCCCTTATCCTCAAATTTGCTATGTCCGTAGCTGGCATGCCAATGACCGCAAACGATGGTCTTTCCCTCGACCGTCACAGCTTTAGCTGCTTCCATGCCGTTATACCACCGAGCCTTTTTCCACTCTTCTTTGCCTGCCGTTCTCCAATTTTCCATAAAGCTGTAGCCTTCTTTGCCTACGTTACAAGGAATCCAGCCATGAACGAAAACATACTGGTCAGTCTCGAAATAATCCCGCATTGCAGGGATTATTTCACGATAAAAAGGGGTGTCCAACGACTTCTTACAAAAAGTGATATTGTCTGCTATCGCATCTTTTACTATCATTCCAGTGAGTTGTATAGCTGTCTCATAAGTACCATTATGCACATGATGCTTGTAAGGCACCCCTTGATCTTTTGTAATCATGGTCTGAAAAAGATCCTCGTGATTTCCTTTAATAAGAATCACTCTCTCACTTTCTAACAATTCAAGAATAAATCTTTGCTCTTCCTTTGCTTCTTGCCCCCGGTCAAAGAGATCCCCAAGAATCACTAGCTTATGGGGCTCCGAATCCACAAAATATCCCGCTTGCTCCAAGCTGTTTTTGAATTGTGTAAAATGGCCATGAATATCGGACACCACATAATACTTCATACCGAACTCCTTTATTCATATAAATAAATTGCGGGTAGCACGACTTGACAACGCTCAATTTACCCTCTATAATAAACATGAAGAGAGTTTGCCGATAGACGGCTGGCTCAAGTGTTAGTATCTTTGCAAATGTTCAAAGAAACCGTCACTTTGCCGAGTGGCGGTTTCTGCTTTTTACATGAATCGTCACAGTCCAAATAAGGATGTGAAAAGTCAATGTAATCGGCATTGCTTCACCCCCTTTCGGGTGGTGTAGCCAACCGCCTACCGTTATGGCAAACTCCCGCATGGTTTCCCATGCATTTACATCATAACAAAAATTTCGACCGAATGCAATATTGAAACAGTATTTCTGGTAAACTATGTTGTAAACCCCCGCAACCATATCGAGTGTTCATAACGGATTTGCGTTATGAACACTCGATTCTTCTATACTTTTCTATGTAGAGCAGGCAATGCCTGCTCTTTTGTTATGCCGTTTGGCATCTTGTGAGATACTGCACCGCAACGCCCTGCCGAGTTTCTGCTCTGACTGGCGGAATCAGCTTGTCCTCCGGCAGCTCGATATATCCCACAAAGCGGTAGTGGATCACAATACGCTGAGTGCGATTCTTGCCTGTTCCTTCCGTCTCATGCACCTCAATGCGGTCAATAAGCTCCCGCAGAAGAGGGGCGGTCAGTGTCTCCATCTCCATGAATTTGCGGACAGCGGACAGGAAGTTGTCCTTGTTTTGCTGCATGGCGTCTAGGTCGTTCAGCTTCTGCCGCAGGTCTGAGATTTTCGTTTTCAGCCCCATGCGCTCCACCTCGTACTTGTGAGATAGCTGCATGAACCATTCATCGCTGATCTTGCCCTCGGCGTTGTCTTCATACACCTTTTCATAGAGCTGGGAAACCTTCTCACTGCGGGAAACAGCTTTTTGCAGCTCGCTTTCCGTCAGCCTTTGTTCCTTCATCCGGTCAGAATCGGTTTTCTGTTCCAGCAGCGCCGCAAAGCGATCCTGGTCGTATCGGAAGCAATCAGCCAAAAGCCGAAGCTCCGCTATCACTACCTGCTCCACAGCATCGGCTCTGATATAGTGCCTTGTGGGGCAGCTTCCCCGGTAGTCTTTTGCGTAGTTGGAGCAACTGAAATAGTGAATATCCTTATTAACTGTGTTTGTGTGATACCACAGCTTTCTGCCGCAGTCGGCACAGTAGAGCAGGTCGCAGAACAGATTCTTCCCGCTGTTTTCCTGCTTCGGCGCCCGGCGCTTGGTGTTACCGGTCAGTTTCTGCACCTGCTCGAAGGTCTCACGGTCGATGATCGGCTCGTGGACATTCTTGAAGATGACCCAGTTTTCCGGGGCGTTTTCCAGCCTTGCCTTGTTCTTGAACGACTTGGAGTAGGTCTTGAAGTTGATGACATCTCCGCAGTATTCCTGCCTTGCAAGGATTTTCTCCACTGCCGTTTTCCCCCATTTGTAGGGGTTCGGCTGTGTTTTCTTACCGCCTCTGCCGATGCCTTTGGACTGCCAGTAGGCGGTGCAGTTCAGGATTTTCCGCTCTTGCAGGATACGGGCGATGGTTTCGTTACCTTTACCCTCCAGAGCCATATGGAAGATCTCCTGTACTACTTTGGCGGCTTCCGGGTCGATGATCCACTTCTTCCTGTTCTCCGGGGCTTTCATATACCCATAGGGCGGCTGGGACAGCGGCTCGCCGGAGTTCCCACGGATACGATGAGCGGAGCGCACCTTGCGGGAAATATCCCGTGCGTAAAGTTCGTTCATCACATTCCGAAACGGAGCCAGCTCGTTTTCTCCCTCGTTGCTGTCCACCATATCATTGACTGCAATGAAGCGGATATTGTGGTCAGGGAAATAGCTGTCCGTGTAGTAGCCCACCTGCAAATAGTCTCTGCCGAGGCGGCTCATGTCCTTTACGATGATTGTGCTGACATAGCCCAGCTCCACATCTTCCAGCAGCTTTTGAAACCCCGGTCTTTGAAAAGGCGTCGTTAGATAACGATACTTCCAAAAACATAGGAAAATCAATGGGGATGGGCGGCAGGCAAGCATGGTATGTACGAAAACACAAAAGCGGTGTTCTCTGCCCAATCTGGTCGAGGGCACCGCTATATGCGCTGAAAGAAGCAGAAATGACCGTATTTCATATCGCAAAGAACACAAATTACACAGTCATGTCCAACCACCATCTGCGGAACCGGGAGTTGTCCCTAAAGGCCAAGGGTCTGCTGTCGCAGATGCTTAGTCTCCCGGAAAAGTGGGACTACACCCTGCAAGGGCTGGCCTATATCAACCGGGAGCAGATTGACGCTATCCGCCAAGCTGTTCACGAGCTGGAACAGGCTGGATATATCGTACGGACAAGAGAGCGGGACAGCCGGGGACGGCTGCGGGGCGCGGAGTACACCATCTACGAACAGCCGCAGTCGCCGCCCGATTTACCGGCGTTGGAATAACCTGCGTCGGGAAATCCAATGTTGGAAAAGCCTATGTAGGCAAATCCGACGCAATAAAATAAAGATAGAAGTAAATAAAGAAAAATCAATTAAAGACCCATCAATTACCTATTCCTTTCCTATCCTTTCCTTGGGAAACGAGCGGCAAAGCCGCCGGAAGGGAATGGAACGGAAGCGGAAAGCAGAGAGGTCAAATAGTAGTAGGGGTTATCATGGTCGTTATCTGACCCGCAGAAACCGTACAGACGCGGAGCGGGTGTACGGTTTCTGCGGGTGCCACAAGAGGATCGCAGGGCCTCTTGTGTGACAGCACAGTTTCGCAGTTCAGCAGAAGCCAGGGCAGGAGCGCCGGAGTGTTGGCCTCCTGCCCCGGTTTTTTCTGTCCCTTTCTACGCATTTAGAACCGCATTTTCGAGGGTGCGAGTCAAATCGTATTACCCCTTATGTGACCGCCACCTGGAAGCCCTGAAAACAGGCCGCTGGACAGGGCCTAAATGCGTAGGCTGGTGGGCTTGTTTAGGGTTGTCAGTCGGAATGCCGGACAGGGGGCCTGTGTAGAAAGAGTTACCCATATTTCCGGGGGGATAGATATAAACACCCTGCCCCTCTCCGGCACCCACGGAAAAAGCCTGTGTTTTCAATACCTCCGGGAGCTGCTTTTTCTATGCCTGACCCATAAATTTTCTGTCCCGCTGTTCCGGCGTCTTGGTGCAGACTTTTCGGGATTAGCTTAACGAAAACGCATCGCTATATCTGCATTATCTCTGCGACTGCCGGTTCCGTTCTGCATAAGGGTTTGGGACTATCCCAACAAGCAAAACGGACACGGCCCGGCAGGGGCCGGATTTGGCCGTCTTTCGGGAGTGTGGCCACACTCCCTATGCTTGCTGCAATAGCGTTTCCCCCTTTCTCTGTCCTGCTCTCAAAGCGTTTTCAAGAAACAAAACGCCCACCAGAAACAAGTGTTTATGACTATTTGCGAAATACATCACTCAAGAGAAAGCAGCCTACGAAATGTCAAAATCGTTTTATATCCGCTTTGCGGCACACTTTCAATTTTCATCACCCCACCATGCGCCTCCACAATCTGCCTTACAAGCAAAAGTCCCAACCCATGCCGCAAGTCCAGCCGTTCATCGGTGCTTTCCATATAGTGCGGTTTTTCTTCCAGCTCCCGCAATTTTTCAGCGGACATACCCACGCCATTGTCCGCAACCGTGATTGAAACATCTTCCGATGAACAATCAAGGGACAGGAAAATATCGCACCCCTGCGGATTGTGGTTGATGCTGTTCTGCACCAAGTTACCGATAGCCCGCGAAATCAAACGGGCGTCACAGTCTATAACTGCGGTTTCCGCTTCGGAAGAAATTTCAACCTCGACTGAATGTTTCTCACTGATACCTGCATTGAGCAAATCCGCTGCATAGGAGCGCAGTAATTTGGACAGGCGTATCGGCTCTTTATGGAGCGGCTGCATTTCATATTCCAACTGCGATACCAAATTCAAGTCCTGCACCAAGTCTTTGATTTTTGCGCTCTGCGCCCGGATGATCTCTGCCTCCTGCCGAATATTTCCATTGGCCTCGTGATCTCCGGCAATCCGCTGGGCATATCCCATAATCATAGCGAGTGGCGTGCGGATGTCGTGAGAAACGCCGCTGATCCAGTTGGCGCGGGCCTGGTTTTGTCTGCTCAACACCTGGGACGCCTGATTGACGCTATCCGCAATTTCCGACAACTCGCCTCGAATGGACAAATCAACAGGTTTGCCTGTGGACAGTGTTTTGATAGAGGCCATAATCGGCTCCGTATTTTTGGAGATTTTTCTTTTAGAGAGATAGTAGACCAAAAACAGAAGCACTATGTCTATTGCCAAAATGCCGGTTATAAAGAGCGGGAAAATCCTAATCGCCCGTATTGGGAAATAGTTTCCTGTCAGCTTCATAAAGCTGTCTTTTGGGTAGCCCAATACCAACAGCCCATTATCTGTGTTCCGCACAAAAACAGGATAGTCTTGCAGATAGCCTTTCGAGAACACGGCCACATCCTGAATGGTGTACTGTGTCGGCATTTCCTCTGGCAAAGATGCCTCCCAAATACAGTGTCCGCTTGCATCCAATAGCATAGCCCAAATCTGATTACGGTTTAACTCTCGCAGCCTTTCTTCCGATATGCCGGATGCTGACAGATCAGCAGCCACGGCCTCTAACATATTTGCCGGTGATGCCGAACCGTATTCCCTGAATGCGATACCTCCGAACGTCAAAGCAAACGCCAGAATGTTGACAAGCAGGAGAACCAGCGCAAAGGCAAAAAAGGAAAGAAGATACTTTGATATATATTTTCCAAATGCTTTCATCGGTTATTTCACCCCTTTGCTTGTCAATCTGCTTTAAGCTCCACTAATACAATCTCTGGCCGATTATTGAAGCGGAGCGGTATGATACTGTTTCCAAGGCCACGGCTGACAACCATATTTGTGCCGCCGTCTGTATAGAGGCCAGCATCGTACTTTGGGAAAAATCCCTGATTGGGAGCAACCAGCCCGCCGATCAGTGGCAACCGAAATTGCCCGCCGTGTGCGTGACCGCTTAAAACTAAATCAACACCACAGCTTACATAGGTATCAAACAATTCCGGCCTGTGTGAAAGCAAAATCGTATAGCCAACCTTATTTTCCATCAGGTCATTCAACTTGGTACTTATCATAGCGGGGACTTCATCGAAGATATTACTTTTAATTGTAAAATTAGGGTCTGAAAGTCCCATCAAAGTAACAATACCGCCGTTGTGTTCAAGCTGTATTGCATTGTCCTCAAGAACGATCACGCCAGTGGCTTCAAGTCCTGTTTTAAGCTCACTGTACTGTGACGGGCTGGCTTCGTGATTGCCCGTCACATAATAGACCGGCGCAATTTGAACCGCCTTTTCAGCAAAAGAAAGAGCAACATCTATGTTCGTATGCTGTGCATCTACCAGATCGCCCGTTATTGCAATCATATCCGGCTTGCTCTCGGAAAGGTTGTTTAATAAATGCGAGTTTCCTTCTCCAAATTCAGCGTTATGCAGATCAGAAATCTGTGCAATTCTAAACCCGGAAAACTCCGAGGGTATCTGATTGCCGGAAACAGTAATTGAATTTACCATTAACGCTGTATTTCCCCAAATCGTCCATACAATCAAAGCAAGCAGTATTGTTATCAGGATATAGAAAAGCAAATGTGTTTTGGAATGGCTTTTTTTCATGGCCCTTGTTTATCCCCCACGCATTATTTCCTCGCCAGCAGCTTATAGCCCAGCCCTTTGACTGT